>Ga0209502_10000012_pt1 | contig 223463 bp, 201 predicted proteins | sample ArcticOcean_MG_C_10_FD_187442 | JGI IMG/M metagenome (GOLD analysis project Ga0209502, IMG submission 187442) | Marine microbial communities from western Arctic Ocean - ArcticOcean_MG_CB11_90 (SPAdes) (version 2) | ecosystem: Environmental > Aquatic > Marine > Oceanic | place: Arctic Ocean... | reverse complement strand
GGTTGAAAAAAAAAAAACACACACACACACAGAAAGAGATTGCGTGTCGAATGCGTTCAAACGCCATCCATTCGGTGTGTGGGTCACGAGTTGGTTGGAACGCGGAACCGTTTGAGTTGTCGTGTTTGTGTGCACTGCCCTGCGTCACGCGGTGGGTCGTGACTCCGCGCGTTTCCACAAGTCGATCCCCACCAGGCACGCGATCGCGAGCGCGTTGCAGACGAAGAAAAGAAAAACCCGCCGACGCGCGTGTCAGACGACACGTGTTGCGAAACTCTTCGCAATCCAGAGGCAGCGCGTGCACCGGGTGCGGTCCGGAAACGCACCGGCTTGTCCCCCATCTTCAGAGCCTTGAATTCCTCCGCGGATTCGACCATCTTGACCATGTTGAGCGTGCGTTTTGGGCGTGCGTCGGTTGGAATGAGGCGTGATGAGGACTGCTGTACTCGAAAACACCGAACTGGGCAACACGCGGTCACGACGGCAACCCCTTTTGCGTGCGGGCTCCTCGAACGGGCGTGGAATGGGTAAAATTCATGGTCTGTCGACCCACTGATGAAACCCTCCATTCATCAGTCGATCGCGCGCGGGAGGAAACCCATTGCGTCGTTCGAGAGTCATGTCGCAGTACGTCACCCGGGCCACCGGCATCGCGAGTAAGGCGCTTGACGCTGCAAAAACCAAAGTCGTGCCTCCCGCGGTGGAGTGGTACACCGGATTGATGGCGAGGAACGCGCAGTACGTCGTGACTGATCCAGTCGCGGTGGAAAAACTGGGCAAGCAGATGGTGTTCTCCAACATGGCCAAGCTCCCGGCCGCGGTGCAGGCGGCGCAGGGAGAGATGCGGGTGGTGCAGCAGAAGTGGAACGGGCGCATGGACTTGCCCATGGCAGAGGTACGTGCTGTTGCTCGGAATGAGGTTGGGGGGACGCGAAAGGATGGCATGGCATGGCGGACAAAATCCGTCGCAAAGCAACCCCCAAATCGATCGCGGCGAGACTATTTGCCGCCCGCGCTGACCAAAACACCCCCCCCTCCCCCCCCCCCAGGTTGGCACCGCCGCGCTGTTCTCCGCGGAGGTGTACGCGTGGTTCTGCGTCGGGGAAATCGTGGGGCGCGGAGGCGGGCTGACCGGGTATTAAGAACGGGAACACACGCACGGCGCGCGATCGAAGGCGAGGCCCGACGACCCGAGGAAATATCTCCGACGAGTGACGAGAAAAGCGTGTTGGTCGCGAAACCACGGTCAGCGCTGTAAAAAGAAGAAAACGCGGTTGATTCAACTTTTATCCCATGTTCTCGTCGCTCGCTACGCTATCTATATCCGTATTAATACCCCCCTGTTATCTATTTCTGCTCACTTGAATCCAAGCGGCGCCTGGCCTGGCGGCACGTACGCGTAAATGTCAACCTGCGAATTGTCGTTTGCCGTTTCGTGTTCCCCCGCGAAGCGCGCGGCGCCGCCGTCCGTCATCTTGCGCGGGATGTCGTCCCCTTTTTTCGGCAGCGCGTCTATCGCGTCCTCAAACTCACAAACCTCGAAGAAAAGATTGAGCTGCCGCACCAGCTGCTTGGCGTCGCAGTCGCCTATTCCCAGATACTCGCCCACCAGCCTTCGTCGCGTGGCGACGCCCCCCAGGACGCGCCAAACCGGGTCCGGCGATGCGTCGTCAGGGCCGCACAGCCCGTGCTTTGTCAAGTCATCCCTGGTGAATTGATTTCGCGAAACGCCGTGTGACCCGCCGTCGGAGTGCGCCCTGCGCGCGCGTCGCACCGCCCCCCGAATAGCACCGACACTCGCGTGCTCCACCCCCACGTTGCCCGCCGCGTGCCACTTCGTGTCCGCCGCCGCGCTGCTTTCGTGCGCACCAAGAAACGCGTGCAGCGCGGTCGGTACCTCCAGCACCACCCGGGACCGAAGCTGGCGCCCGGCGACGTCGCAATCCGTCAGGACCACCACGTCCAACCCGGTTTCGCAAAGCCGAGCCAGGTTCGATATCACGTCCCGCGGCACCACGTGGTGGCCGCTCTTCTTGTCCCACGTGCCTTTCAAAAGCACCACGTCCAGAAGCACCACGTCTGCTGCAGTTGCTGCAGTTGCTGCGGTTTCGTCGCCGCTCGCCGCGGACGCCAGCGCGCGCCTCACCGCGGCGGCGTCGTTCGCGCCCTCCACCACCACCACCACTCGCGTCGCCGTTTTCGCGTTTCGCCCGGCCACGAATTCCGGTTGACCGAACTCGTTCTGCGGCGCGTTCACGTCGCCCATCATCTGCGCCACGGAACGCCTTTGAATCGCGGTTTGTTGCTGTTGTTGCTTCTGGGTGTTTCCCTTCGTTGCTCGCTTCGGGCGCGACGCCCTGCCCCGGTCCCACCGCGTGCCCGTCCGGTTGTCGCGTCTCGCGTTTCCCGAACCCGCCGCTTTCGGTTTCGGCTTGGAAGTCGGCGGCCCGAACGCGTCGGCGAACAAATCCAGCCCATCCGGTTTGGGGGGTTCCTCGTGTTTCGAAGAACCCGCGGCCGCGACGGTCACGCGCCGGGAAGAAGCACGTGACGTACGACTCCCCAACACGTTCACCGAAGAGAAACGCGAGGGGAGCGCACACGCGGACATCGCGCGGGTGGGCGGCGCCCGTGCGACAAAAAGTGTTGCACGCACAAAATTTCGATCCCTAAAACTGTCGACACGAACCGTCGACGTCATTTCTGCGCGCACCACGACCGCGCGCGGGTGGACCAGGTCCTGGTCCAGAGCCGCACCATGCGCGGTGCGGGCGTGGGGAGACTCAACGCGCCGTTCGCGGCGGCAAACCTGTTTAGGGTACCGCCGTGCCGGTTCAGAATCGACTCTGCGGCGCGACCCTTTGCCCGAGCCCCGAGCGGACACCACGGATTTCGCGTGCGTGCCTACCGAGGCGACGAGGCGTGGCACACACGCGGTGCCGCGGCGTGCGCCACGCGCGAACGGCAGTTTCGCGACGCCGGACGCGCGGTCACAGCTGCCGCGGCGAGGAGGAGTAGTGACCAACACGTGACCCGGAAGGCAGGGAACGAGTCCACTGGAACCGGTGATACTTTGGGGCACGACGACGACGTTGTCGTTGTCGCGACGTCATCATCGACGGCTTCGGCGTGGTCCAAAAATGCCCCCGAAAACGGTTTCGCCGAAACCGAAGTCGTTCCAAAAAAACGCCGCGCGCGTCGTCCGGGCGCCGTGATGTGGTTCCGGCAAGACCTGCGGCTCCACGATAACCAGGCATTCCACGCCGCGGTGCGGTACGCGGTGAAAAACGGCGGCGAGTTGGTTTGCGTTTTTCTGTGGTCCGACTCGGAGGACGGCGATTCCGCCAATCCAAAATCGTGGCCACCGGGTGGCGCTTCGCGGGTTTGGCTCGCCAACGCGCTCGCGTCCCTGGACAACGACCTTCGAAACAAGTACGGCTCTGAAACGGGTTTGATTTTCGTGAAAGGATCTTCCGGATTGGCGCTTCAAGCCCTTTGCGCTGCCGTTGACGCAAACCAGGTCTTCGCCTCGGAACGCTTCGAACCGGCGCAGGTGGCGAGCGACGCGAACGTGCGTAAAGAACTGGCTCTTTGTTTTGGCGAAGAAAAAGGTACGGCCGGACGGGCCGTAGGAACCCAAATCCCGGCCTCCACGTTTCGCGGATTGTCCGCCCGTAATTACGTAACACACGGTACGAAAGACTGACACTTTCTTTTTGCAAACAAAGAAACCGAACCCGAAAACGGTATCGACCTCACTTCCTTTCCCGGGCACCTTTTGTTCGCCCCGAGCGCGACGCAGATCGACATGACGAACGAGACGTACTTCTTCGGAACCCTGATGCCGTTCATCCACGCCGCGCACGACACGGGGGGTACCCCGGGGGTTCCGAAGTCCGCGCCTCTTTCCGCGCCGCTCGTGGGGGTTACGAAAGAGTCGGCGAAAAAGTTCGCAGAGCGACTCGCGGCGGAGTTGAGTACCGTGAATAAAACCCCCGGGTTGGATTCAGACGCGTATGAAAAAATCGACTGCGCTAATTACTTACGGAACCAGACACAAGTACAAGTAGTGCCTGACGTCCACGCCCTCGGCGTGTTACCGGAAAGCGACGTGAAACACGACTGGTCACGCGGGATCCGCGGCGCGTGGGACATTTCCGAGTTTGGCGCCAACGAGAGTTGGCGCGTTTTCGTAACCCAAAACCTTGAGAAGTACGAAACCGACGCGAACCTAACGGACGACGCAAACACCGCGGTTTCGAAGCTGTCCCCGTACCTGCGGTTCGGGCAGATATCGCCAAGAGCGATGTACCACGAGCTATCGGTTGAGAAAAAGAAAGGCCGCGCCACGAGCCGAACGTTCCACCACAGAATGTACAGGCGCGAGTTCGCGTACTGGCAACTGCATCACTGGCCTGATTTGCCCACACAAAGCGTGCGCGCGCACTACGAGTCCAGGGATGACTGGCGACTGAAATGGAGCGAAACAGGATATGCACCTTTGGGGGCGCCCAGTACGTCGCAAAAGACACAGCAGCGCTTACCGCGAGACGAATCGGAGACGAGTAATGAGGACCAAAACGGATCCAGCCCTGGTGCCGACGCCGACGCCGAAGCCGACGCCGACGCCCTCGAATCCCTCCGTCGCTGGCGCGCCGGCACCACCGGTTTCCCCGCCATCGACGTCGGCATGAGGCGGCTCCAACAAACGGGGTGGATGCACCAGCAGGAGCGGATGTTGTGCGCCACGTTTCTAACAGGTACGTTTGGGCCTTTCCCAAACCCAGGCACCTACGTTTGCCCACACAAGACTGACACTTTTCTTTTACAACATCAGACTACTTGGGCGTCGATTGGCGGTACGGCGCGTCTTGGTTCCACTCCCACCTCGTGGACGCGGATTTAGCGGTGAACAACATGATGTGGCAAAACGCGGGGAAATCGGGGCTTGACCAGTGGGACGTGTTCTCTGGGGGTCTGGTGCCGGACGGGAGTGTGCGGGGTCACGACCCGAAAGGCGTTTCAGTTGGAAAGTGGATCCCGGAACTGAACGGTTTGCCGGAAGGCCACCTGCGGTTCAAACCGTGGGAAGCGAGCGAAAAAACGCTTCACAACGCGAACCTCACGATCAGCGACGAGGGGGTCGTGAATGGGAGGTCATCACTCGAAAAAGATCCGGAGTCATCGACGGCAACGCAAGTGTACCCGCGTCGCATTTTGCGCGACGCCGAAGCGTCTCGCGAAAGAATGGTGCAAGGCGTGACCGCGATTCGCGCGGAACACGCGCGCGCCGCGATTGCGCGATGCGAGATGGAAAGCAGCGAGTCACGCGACACCATGGACGACAACTCAACGGACGAAAAATCAGTGACACTGACGCCAAACCTCGATAGAAAGAAAGTAACCGACGTCCTGGTGGACGTCCGCACTTGCGCCGATTACGTTTCAGTGCCGCGCGGCGCGAGTCTTTTGGATTCGCATTTCCAGAAGTTGTTACCCGTGTCGACGCGGAAGGAGTTCAAAAAGGCGCTACGGGGTGTTTTTAGTTTAAATTTCTCAAAACACACGATGGACAAGGTGCGGGACTGGGCCGGTGACTCACTCGACGTGGGCATCACTGCCGCGTCTGCGTCACCGTCTTCCGACGAATCCGGGTTCGCGCGCGCGTGCGATATCGGGAAAAAAAGAAGCGCGCGCGCGGAAAAGGACGGCACGGCGCACGCGCACTCGCACTCGCACGGAGGAGTGACGCACTCGCACTCGCACGGAGGGCACTCACACTTACCGAACGACGCGATCGGGGGGGCGCACATCGGGCACACGCACGGGGTTGGGGTGAGTAACTTTGGTAATCGGTCGGAAGGTAAAGGCGCCGGTTTTGGCAAAGGCAAAGCGAACCCGGCGAGTGGGGAGAAGAAAGGAAAAGCCAAGGTTCTGAAGAGCAGTTCTTGGGCCGCCGGCCGCGGATCGGGCGCGACGCGACGAGCGCAGGCGAAAGAAACAACGCGCGCTGCCGTCAAGGCGGGCAGACGGGAAACGCGGGAGCTCGCGGCGTGGTCGTCGGGCACGAAGGTGGGTGACTCGTACGGGGGAGACGAGGACGAGGACGAGGACTAGGTAGAAATTTTTGGATAACTTCTTATTTCGAGCGCCGTCATCATCATATCTCTGCCAGCAGCCCCGCTGAGTGACGCGCGTTTTTCTCGTTTCGAGATACGATCGTCGTGGAACGGCGGCTGTTCACTGCCTCACGTGGCTCACTCACCGGCGCGTGGGGCTTCACGCTCGCGTCGCCTTAGTTTCCCCGTGGCGACGCGCGACGCACGAGCGAGAGACCGGCGTGCTACGCGGGCTCGGCGTGTTGGACTCCTGGCTGGCGCGGAGTTTGCGAGACTAGATCTCCACTGGCGTAACTCGAGACGGGCGGTTCTTGGGTACGCGTGGTGTGCGTGGGTAGGGGTCCGCGGGCGTGTGACGTGCCGTGATACGAGTCGCCGTCGTCGTCATCAGTGCGGTTGCGATGACGAGCGCGGCATCGCCTCGGCCGGCAAATTCGGGCCGCGACACGAACGGTATCGCTGACCGTGTGCGGCGCTGGATAGATGACGCGCGACCGCGATGCGCGACACCCGAAAACACGTCCTTCGTGGCGCTCGTGACGAACTGGGCGGTGGTGTGCGTCGCCGTGTCGGTGCTGGTGGCGATCGTTTGTTTCGGGCGCGCGAACGGGCATGGCGACGCAAACAAGGCGTTGCTGTACCGATTCACCGGGGTAACGCACGTGTGCATCGCGCTGGGAACCTCTTTGGGGCTGGGGTACGCGCGGACGCGATGGAGCCATCTTCCTGGGTTGCAAAAGCACGTCTCGGTTTCAATCGGCTCGCCCAAAGCGGCGGACCGTGACTTTCCGCGATCGCCCCCGTCATCGCCCGTCGCGGAAACCACCAACCGAACAGGGGTGAAGGTATGCGGTCATTGCGAAACCCCGTTTCCGGTCCAGCACCCGGTGGGGCACAGGTTCAAGTGCGGCAAGTGCGGGCTGTCCAGCCGTAAGCCGCCGACGAAGGATTTTGGGGATTTCGGTTTCGGATGTGCGCAATCGGCGCCCGCGAGTTCTATGGATGCGACGAGCGCCGGCTTGATATCGGAACCTAAGGACTCGCCGGACCGTGTCGCGACGCTGGAGCGGAAAGCCACGCTGAAAGCGGAGAAAGAAACGCGGAAGCAGCGTTTGCGGGAGGAACAGCGCGCGCTAGAGGCGAGCGAAGACGAGGAACGGAGGGAGTTGCAGCGGCTGGTGGAACAGGCGCGGGCGGCGAAAATAGAAAAGGCGGAGCTGGAGGAAGTTAGGAGGGCGGATGAGGAAGAGGCGGCGCGGGTGGCGGAGGCGGAGACGGCGGCGGAGGCGGAGACGGTGGCGGAGGCGGAGCGGGCGGCGGAGGCGGAGAGAACGGCGGCGAAGCCTCCGACCGCGGCACTGTTCGCGACAACGATCAAAGACAAGGTATCGAGCTTGAAGATGATTCCCACGCCGCGGTGCGCGAGTGCGCCGCCGACCGGAGGTGTGGGCCAACCGGTGTATGGTACGATACACCCGGTGGCGGGTCAACCAGGGTACGTACCGCCAAAAATGGTAGTACCTCCCACCGGTGCGGTGAAAACAAAACTCAACGCGGGCTCATCGTTTCCCGCGCCCCGGCCGTTGCCCGCGCCGAAGCGATTGGAGACACTTCGGGTTCCGGGCGGGCTCGCTGTCAAAAGTCCCGCCGCGTCCACCGCTGTCGGTGACACGACGAATTCGAATTTCCCCGACTCGGGTTCCACGGCACGCGCGACGTCGCCAAACGCGCGCGGTACCAGCATCCGCACGCGCGCGAACGCGCTTGAGGTTGATTTCGACCCGCCGCTGCCTCCCATGGCGCCCATGGGCCACGTGGTTTCGGCGTGGCACTCGAGCAGCGGGTCAGGGTCCTCGCCACTGGGGCTGGCGAGTGGTTCGACTGTGAACGGGATCCGTAACGGCGGCGCGAGCGTTCCAAACAAGGCGGGAGGAACGCCAACCGACGCAAACGCGACAAAAAACGCGTTCCACGCGATGGGGGGTAACCCCGCCTCGGGGTGGCTCGGCGCCGGCGCGCGGTTCGCGAACCTCCTCGCGGAGCCGGTTGTTGGTTTGGGAACGGCGGTTTCGGCGCCGGTTGAAGTTCCGCGGAGTGTCACAATCGCGCCGCGCGATTCAAACACACAGCCAGATCTCCACGACGGTACCGGTTTCTTGGGAACCCGACCGTCCGTGGTCGAGCAAACGATTCAAAGACCGCCCCCGCCGCCGCCGTCGCGACCGCCCCCGCCGCTTCCCAGCGGCCCGCCGCCCGCGCACGCGCGGTTCGCGGGGCGACGGTGCGCCAACAATTCGCACAGCCCGCCGCCGCTGCCGCCCACGCCGCACCCAGGTGCGGGCGCGCGGGGCCCGCTCGGCTGGAGCGGCGGCGGCGGCGGCGGGACCGTGGCTGTGGTCGCGGGGGGTGCTTTCGGGGGTGGTATTTTCGATTTCGGTTTCTCCTCCGAAAGCGCGCGGCGCGACGCGCCGGAGCGTGTGTCCACGTCTCCTTCGCGCCACGGCCACGTGCGGCGCTTCGGGAGCTTCGACTCCGATTTGTTCCACGCCGAGGGCAGGGAACTGGAGGACGAGCTCATGGCGCTGACGGGCGGCTTGATGCACCTCGACGACGACGACGATGACGACGCGGCGACGCCGTTCGCGTTACCAGCGGAGACGGAGGCCCCGCTTCCGAAACCGGACGAGTCGTGGGCTGTTCCTTCCTTCGCTGAGACGTCCTTGTTTGCCGCGCAAGTTGACACTCAAGTGCACACCAACGGGCGCGGTCAGCAGAGCACTCAAGTAGCCCCCGATGACGTCACTGACCATTCTCCCCAAACGGAGCCGCAGCCGAGCCCGATGATGCAGGCTTCGGTGATGAAGATCCGCGTCGCGCACGCCAACGCCGGCGTCTCGGGCGAACCGATTCCGGCCGAGTTTTTCTGTTCAATCACCCGCGACGTGATGGTGGACCCGGTGATCGCGTGGGACGGGTACACGTACGAAAGAGTTAGCATCTCCAGATGGCTGGACAAGCACAGCACCTCGCCGATGACGGGCGCGCCCATGCCTGACTTCACGCTAAGGCCGAACCACTCAATGCGGTCGCAGATGATCGGGTTTGGAGAACGGCTTTAGCTTCCGGTTTCGCGAATGCACAAGCGTACGTATGTTTCGGAGCACACGAAAAGGGGTATTACGGTTCAGGAACCGAGAAAGAAGGAAGAGAAAATATACCATAGGATACGAAGACCCGCCACGTGCGACGCCACGCGCGCGGCTTGCAATACATTCAAATAGATAGTGAAACCCTGAACCGCTTCGAGACGCGCGGTGCACTCCGCAGTCAAAGCAGCTTGTTTTTTTGACCACTCTGCTGACGTGTCTGTGTCTCATCATCATCATCTCTATCATCCTTTCCCCACGTCAGTCACTCCTCGCCCGCGTGGTGTTCATGTCCGTCGCGCCTGCCGTTTTTCCCGGCACGCGACCTCGCGTCGCGTGTCGGCGAGGCGCGCGAGGGACGCGGTGTGTTGCTTCCTTGTTACCGGCGGATCCCGTCCCTGACAAAACACGAAAGTCATCATCTCGACGCATCGCGCTCGGCACTTCCGTCGCGGGCGCGTTGCTCGTCGCGTTTAAAACCCCTTCTGTTACCGCGGCTCCCTCGTCTGGGGACTGGAGCTCGCCCGGGCTAGGCGTCGTACCTGACTCGCCAGCGGAGTACCGACGAACTGCAAAAGGGGTGGTGTACGAGCAGATCAACGACGGGGTCGGTACAGCCGCGAAGGCTGGTGAGGTGGCTGTTTTCGATTACGTGTTGCGCCGGGCGAATGGGTACTTCATCTACGGCAGTATCGATTGCGGCATAGGGTGCGGCAACGGCGACCCTGCTGAGTTCGTGTTGGGTCCGACCGGCACCCTGATTCAAGGCCTGGATGAGCTGCTTACTGGTATGAGGCCGGGGGAAAAACGACGTGCGCTGATTCCGCCCTCGCTGGGGTACACAAACAAAGGGTTGTCCCCGCAACCCCCCGAGTTTGGCCAAAAGCGACAGGTCGAAACGCACGCGCGCGAGCCCCTGGTTTTCGAAGTGAAGCTGGTGAAAACAAGGCCGGGACGCGGGTAACAGGGAAGGCAGGCAACGGTACTAAAGAGAAAAGCCGGGAGACGTGGTGTGATTCGTAGTAATCACGGTTTAATAAAGAGGCGAACATGATGCGATATCGCGCGCGTGACGACGGGAATCCGTATCCGCTCAGCATAAAAACGTCTTCAGAAACGCGACGTCCCGACAACCCACTCGCAACGTGAGGTCCATCAATCATCCATGAATCGCTCCATTAAATCTGTCCTTTCAAGTGCATTTCGTCCAAGCTCGCCTTTCCTTTGTCCAGAATTTCCAGCATGTACTCCTTGTTGTACGCCGTGCGTTCGGGGTCGAACTGTTCGCCGCGTTCTTTGAACACGCGGATCATGAGCCCAACCTTGGCCTGCGCGTTGAACGTGTTCGCGTACCCGTACCCGACGCCTTTTTCGTGGTGCAGCTGGTACGCCGCGTACCACTTGTCCCGTTTCGTCTGAAACGTGGCAAAGTTGTTCTCGCTGAGATCGGCGCCGGTGATGATGGACCGGGTAAGCGCGATCACTTCCATTGTGTCGTCGTAGTACGCGGGGGGCGCCACCGCGTTCGCGGAACGGGCGGTGGATCCCACCAGCACCGCGGGGATGGAAACCAACACGGCGCGTCGGGACATCAAAAGCGGTTTTCCGGAGGGCGTACCCGCGGACGCACGGGCGGGCGCGCGCGCCGCGAAGACGGGGGTGGCACACATGGCGGCCATGGCGGTCGTTGTTGGTGCCGAGGCGAATGGCATGCGAGGGCAACAACGAACGAAAGACAACTGGCGCAGAAAGGCAAAAGCAGAATCCAAAACGCTCCGAGATCTCGCTTCGTCGCTTCCTCGCTGGCATTCGCATCATTTGCAGCATTTCGCACTTCGCCTCCGCCCGCCGCTCTTTTTGCTTCCTATCTCTAGCGCGCGGCGGCGCACCACGGGGGTCTGCCGGGGAGGGCTTTTTGGTGCTCGGCGCCGCGTGCTTTAGGTTCCTTCTTCGGTGTTTCGCGTGAGGCGCGCTTCTTCACAACATGGGCAAGAAAACCAAAGCCGTGAACAACCGGCAGAGCGGCGGTATCGATTTCATCCGGGCCAAGAAAAAAGTCGGGAAGACGATCCGGAAAAACGCGAACGCGACGGACACGACGGTCCGGGCGAAGCGGATCAACCTTCCCGGGCAGACCAGTCTGGGTGGCGAAGGTAAGGGCGACGCGGTGACCTCCAGGGGGCTTTCCCTGGGTGAGCTGTTGAATCAAACAGGGCACTACAGCGAGCGCGTCCGGAAAGACGCGCTGGAGGGCATCCGGGAGCTCCTGGAGAACCACCCGGGCGCTATGGGCGGCGCCGCCGCGGCGGTTGTGGAGAAAACCGCGGAGCGGTTAGTGGACCGGGAGCAGATCGTGCGCATCGCGGCTCGAGGGGCGCTGAAACACGGGGTGTTACCCGCGCTGGGAAAGCGAGGCATCGCGCCATTCGCCAAGAGACTGGTGCTGCACGTCGGCGCCGCGCTGACGCACGTGGACCCGCTGACGCGCCGGGACGCCCCGGCGGCGCTTGAAACCTTGCTGGACGCCGCACCGGAGCTCGTCGCACGGCACGCCCCAGCCGCGACGTTGAGGCACCTCGCTGACTTACTGAGAAGGGGCGACGACGCCGCGGGCTCGGCGCTCGATGCGAGCGCCAACGCCAGCGCGACCGCCGCGGCCGCCGCGGCGTCGGCGGCGGTGCGGGCCACGCGGCACGGTTTATCACCCACGTTCGGGGACATGACCGCCTCGCGAGTAGGCGCGAGCTCACCGAACGCGCGGCTGCGGCTGCTCACGGCGTGTCGCCGGTTCCTGGAGACGCTGGTGTTTGGGGATTCGAGCAGTGGAGATGAAGACGCGAACGGACAACCCGACGCACAGAACCGGGGACAAAGAGTGGTGACCACTACGTTCCAAACGAACAAACGTCCGCGGAGCTCCGAGGACGACGTCTTCGGTGGCTTTGATTCGAACTCAAGCGCGTCCTCCACGCACTGCTGCCGACAGCAACGCCCCCCACGGGACACCGCCACGACCGCTCTGGATGCGTTCGGCGGGGGAAACCAGTCCAGGGCCACGGCGGCGGAACGCGACGACGGCGCCGCCGGGATCCCCGCGGCGGCGAGCGACTTAGCGTCGCTTTTGTTTTCCGCGTGGGACGAAGGTACGGCCTTGAGCGTTTCCCAAATACTAGTAACGTTTACCAGTACTGTGGTAAAGAGACCTGACGTACTTTGACACAGTCCTACTACGGTACCGGTTGCGAACCCACACTCCCGACTCACAACACTGACCCTTTCTTTGCTTTTCTCAGCCACGCCTAGTTTGCGGGACGCGAACGGCGAGCGCGGCGGCGACTCGCAGCAGGTAAGTATTTCCCATTTCCACATTCCGCTGACTGATTGCCCATACAAGACTGACATTTATTTTTTTACAATCAGCTCAACTTTCTGGTGGTGGTCAAATCCATGACCGAGGCGCTGGTGTCAACGAGGCTGGCGCTGCGGCTGGTGGACAACGGAACGCACGGAGGGCAGTTGGGCAGAGTTCCAGGCGCCGCCGCCGCCGCCGCGGCGGGCGCGCTTTGCCACCGCGCGCTTGGCGGCGGCGCCTTTCCCGCGGTCGCTCCAGCCGCGTTCGGCGCCCCCGAACGAAGGGCGCTGGTGGCGTACAACGCCGCACTTGTTGGGCTGCTTTCCGCCACCGCGGACGGCGTGGCATCCGTACTGGACGCCAGGGTCGTGGAGAGGGCGAGCGTTTTGTCGCAAAGCGTCGTTTGTGAGGGTCTGGAAACGGATCAGGAAACAGACGACTCCGACTCCGACTCCGACTCCGACACGGATGACGAGTATTTCATGACCGACACCGACGATATCATCAGCCCCAAAGCCGGGGACGCCGCTTCCACGGCCGTCGCGACGTACCTCGCCACCGCGCTTCGCGGCGTTGTTCTGGCCGCAGGGCCGTGCGGCGAAGCGGAGGGAACAGGGGAGGGCGATTACGGCGAGCTGCTGCGCGCCGCGCGACGCGCGCTGTCGCGCCCCACGCTTTCCGGACAAAACACGCAAATCGCGAAAAAGGCGTTGCGATCCAGGAATGACTTAGTACAAGCCGTGGGCGAGGTGTGGTCCGCCGCGGTGATTAGCGGCCCTTCAGAGCGACGAGCCGCGTGCGTCTCCCTGCTCGCCGCCGTGCTCCCCAACGCGGCGGCGGCGGCGACGAGTAGCAGTAGCGACGGCTCCGCCTCTGGAATTTCCGCGCCGCCCGTCGCGTTTTCCTCCGCGTTTCTCGCCGAGGACGCCGCCGCGAAGTGGCTCCGGCCTTTCGCCCGGGCGCTGTGGGAGCTGAAACACAAGGACCCCAACACAACGCACCGGGCGTTGCTCGCGCTGCGAACCGTCGCCGCGCGCGCCACGCCCGACCGGCTGCCGCACACGCACGCCGCGCTCGTCGCGGTTGAGTCGGAGCTGGCGCCGTTTTTCGCGCTGGCAAGTATTTCCCATTTCCACATTCCGCCTCCCTGATTGCCCATACAAGACTGACATTTCTTTTTTTACAATCAGGCGCCGCCGCCGCCCGCGGACCCGGACGCGCCGCGCCAGCAGGCGCGGCTCGGGCCGTTCTCCAAACTGCCTCGCCGCGTACGCGTAGACGCGATCGCGCTTCTTGGGAACTTGCCTGTACTGTCGCCCGCGACGCTGCGCGCGGTGGCGCACGCCACGCTAGCGCCCGGGTTTCCGGGCGAGTTCTCGGGCTACGACGAACGCGACGACGTCGCGACGCGCGCCGTGGACGCGGTTGCCGGGAACGTGGGCGCGGCGCCTTTGGCGCTCACCACGTCGTTCTTCGTGTCCGTGCTGACGGGTTCGCCTTGTTGGGGGCGAGCCAGCGCAGTGGCGCACTCCGCGGGCGCTGCGCTGGCGAGCTTGGGGGACGGAGACGCGTGGGCGGGCTGCGCGCTCGGGTGGGGCGCGATAGCGACTTCGCGACGAAGGGCCGCCGCGACCGGGGTGGATTGCGAAGAAAGAGCGCTGTACGGCGCGCTCATCGCGGTCGCGGTCGCCGCGGAGGCTTCTTCGTTTGTTGGGTTTGTCGATTTAAAGCCGAAGAAACCGCCCGCGGAGCTGGAGGGGGCGATTCCGGAAGTGGTAGCGCGCGCGCTGTTCGCCGCCGCGAGTGAGGGCGCGACGCCGGCGGCGGCGGCGGCGCTGCACGAAGCGACCTCGCGCGTGCTTCGCGCGGCGCCGAGGTTCGCGGCGCCGACAATCACGGCGTTGGCGGCGACGGCGGCTGCGATGAGTGCGGCGACCGACACCGACGCGGCGATGGACCACACAAAAGCAACCGTGCTAGTCCATAACAATTCATTCGACTCCGTGGCCGCGGTCACGGCGACCGCGAGCGCGACGTCGCGCGCGGTCAAAGCGTTCGTGGAGGTTCGTTCGACGAAGGAAAACGGCGAATCCGCGGCGTACGCCGAGGCCACGGCGGTTGCAGCGCGGGAATGCGCATCGATCTTGCGTCGTGCCGCGGATGCAATGGTCACCGGGAACGTCCCAGGGGCCGCGCGAGCGGCGAGCGCGGCGAGGGAGACGTGTAGGGACGTCGAGGACGCGTTTGGAGGGGAGGAATGACGGGTGAAGCGTAGTGTTTTGTGTTAACGTTGACTCTCCGTAAAAGAAACGTTTTGTGGAAATTTCACTGTGTCAAAATTGTCACCCTCGCACGTTGTCCAGTTATTCACCCCCCCCCCTACATGAAGTCCATCTCGTCTTCCACGTCGTAGGATTCGTACTTGTAATCGTCAAGCCCGCTGTCGCCGCCCTTGGTTCCTTTGTTCAGGAACTTCTTCTTCCCCTTCCCGCCCTTCGCCGTCGCCGCCGTCGCGGCGCGCGCCGAGGCGAGGGACTCCGCCTTCTCCGCCTTGACCTTCTCCGTGCGTATCGCAACGAGCGTGGCTTCCACTTCCTTGACCTCCGCGGCGGTCATCTGTTTCACCGCGACCATGGTGAATGCTTTGACGGCTTCTTTGAAGAAAACGTGGTCGTTTACGGGGGTCAGGAACTTGGTCGCGACGAGCTTGCCAAACTTCGCAAACGCCTTTTCGTTTTGCGGGTTAAACGTGGCTAAATCGATCTCCGAGCCGTCCGTTCCGAAAAGCTCCTTCGCGGCTTCAAGATCAGCCTGTTCCACCAGTTTTTGTCGCCGCGCGGCTTCATCTGCGGGGTCATCTAAGGTTTCGTCCACGTACTCCGCGACCGTTTTCTTGACCACCGGCGGTTTCTTGGCGACTACCGCTTTTTTCTCAACACTGTCCTCCGCATCTTCGCCCTCGAACCGAGGATCGGATGTGATCGTCGCCTTCGCCGCGACTTCCGCGGCCAGGTCAGGGACCTCGAACTCCTCGTCGTCTGTCAGGAGGAGACGTGGTGGTTGGGGTGACACCATGTAACGGGAGGAAACGGTTGGTCAGACGCGGGAAGAGGCGGAGTTTGGGAGGGAGGCGGAAACCAGAGACCTCCGCGACGATGCGAGACTCGAGCAACTGCAGCGGAAAGGAAAAACACGAGAAACGCGCGTTGGCGGCGGCAGAAATCGCGTGGCATGTCGCGTGTTTGGCGAAACAAGGCCGTGTGCGCGACGTGCGTGTCGCAACGCGAACGCGGGGCGGGCGGAAACGCACCCCAGTCCAGGTCGGACATCGTAACAACCGAGTGCTGCTGGTGCGGCGAGATGCGGCGCGGGTGAAAATGATGATGTGCTCTCGCTTCAAAACAGACAGAGGCGTGCAAAGCAGATGAACAAAAGCAGAGCAGAAGATCTCTTCTGCGCAGACGAAATATTTGGCTTTTCGTTGCGTGTGACCGGTACCGTCTCTGCTGTATTTCAACGCACACGACGCGTGGCTACTGCCCTGTCTCCTTGTACTCGTCACCGCGGTTTCGACGACCGTGCGAGATTCAAGAACCACGCTCTCCTCCCGGTTGAATTATTTCTCAGTTGAACATGCCGAACAACCCGCCTTTTTCGGAGCCGTTTTCGGGCGCTTCCTCCGCGGGCGTTTCCGCCGCGGCGCTCGAAGCCGCAGGCTCCGTGACCCCGAAGCTCACCACCCCTTTCGCCTCTCCCTCCTCCGCAGCTCTTTCCGCGCTTTTCACGGTCCGCACGTCCTTGTCCATGAAACCCTCGACTTGTTTGAACTGCGCCGTTTGCGGGGCGTCGGGGGGGGGGGCGACCATCGCGGCGCCCGCCGCGGCCTTCGCCCGCGCCGCCGCCAAAATCGCCGCTTTCTGCGACGCGCGGTCGTTGAACACCCCGGCGTCCGCGAGCGCGGGGAGGGAGGCGGCGAGCTGAAGCGCGACGATGCCTGTTTTGAAACGGTGTTTTGGGGGGGGTCAGAGTGTTTTGAGGAACGGCTTCTTGAGGTCATCTTTCACAGGACGTCTGAAAAATAACTCAAAGACCTTTGTGAAAAAAATAAACTCCTCGAAAAAAACCGAGCGAACCGCGTCGGTTTCTTTTTCGGCGATGCCACCCGATCGCGGTCCGCGACGTCCGCGCGAATCGACGTGTCTCCGAACGTACCCGCGACGGCGACGCGTTTCACGGAAAGGATCGCTGATGAGGTTTCGTCGCGCCTGCTGGGTTCAGCGCGATTTGAAGGGGTAGTGGGGGGTTAGTGGTCACAAGAGGTGATGTGATGAAAACGGCGACGTGGCTTTGTGTGCTGAGTCATGATGCGGGACGCGATAAGGCACGGCGCGCGCGGGGATAAGGACACGGCGCGCGAACGGCGTGGAACACACCACTTTGGTGGCGCATCGCATCAGGGTCCCGCGTCGCGTATGCGGTCACCGGGTATCAACAAGTGACGTACCTGTTGGCTGCGACGACTTGCGTGGCGACGCGACCGCCGCGCGCGCCGATCCGCGGTTGGTGCGACTTTTTTCCAGCGCCCGCGGCGGTTCTTAGGGACGTGGTCGCGAGTGAGATGGGCATCGCGTTACTAAAGACACACAAACGAAGTGTCGTGTGAAGGACGAGAAGACACAGAACACGTCGACGTGAGGAACGCGCGTGAGAGACTGCTGGTGGAAGAGGAGAGGTAAGATGGGAAGCTAATCTACTTTGCTGCGTTTTTGCGAAAAAAATGGCAACCCGTATTAAAAACTCTGTCCCCACATTACTCCTCCGGCAGCTTGCACGCCGGCGCGCTGACTTCGCTCGGGATGTGCCTCCCCTCTTGCGGCCACGGCGAAAAGTTGGCTCGCGGCCACGGCGAGAAGTTCCCCTGCGCGCCAGCGTCCGCTAGCCGTTTGCGTTCCTCCGCGTCCCGTTCCATTTTCCGTTCCCCCGCTTCCACCACGGCGTCGAGCTCCGCCAGCCCGCCAGGGCACTTCGCCAGTTCCTGCGTCGATAGAAACAAACCCCACGGCACGCCGTCGAAGGCTTCGGTGTGGTGAATGGTGTGGCCTGCTGCGATTTTTCGAAGGAACGGGAGCTTACCAAGCGGACCGGTAGGGAACCGCTGGTGCACCATCCCGTCGTGTACGTACATGTACGCGATTCCGAAGAAGGTTATCCCGAGACCCACGCCGAAACACGCGCCGCCGAAAACGCCGGGGGTCAGGAACCCAAACGCGCAAAGCGCGAACGCGGGCACGCCGTTCGCGATTGCGAAAATGTCGTTCGCCTCAAAAGCGCCCTCCCGAGGCAAGTGGTGGCTCTCGTGCAAAAGCCACACCGGGCGGTTCCACTCCTTACGGTTCTTCAAAGGCATCGTCCACCACGAGTCGTGCCACAGGTACTTGTGCGCGTACCTGATGAGAGGTTGGGGTCGTTTGGTGTTTTAGGGGTTAGGTGGGAGGGAAGGTAAGAAATTAGTACAAGTGTCGTGGTTAGTGACTAACACAAGTGTCGTGGAGTAGTGAGTGGTACGAGTGTCGTGGAGTAGTGACTAACACAACGGTCGTGTACGGTCATCGGTGTTAAGTTGGAAAAGAAAGGGTATGGTATTGGGTCTGACTGATTACTCCATCAGGAGTCGTAAACACTCGAGCTTCCCGTTTCAAAAAAACAAAACTGATTTTGTGCTCCGTACCTCGCGTAGTACTCCATGCCGACCGCGGCGCCCGCGACGAGCGCGAGTTGGGCGAAGAGCTCGGCCCACGGGAACCCGCCCGCGTCCGTGACTTCCCTGAGTAGGCGTAAATAGGTGGCCGTAATAGCAATGGAAGTAACTCCGCAGGTCGACACCCAGGCGCTCCATTCGTAGGAGTCCCCGATTTCTTTGCGCTCGGTTTTCGTGAGGCGCTTTTTTTTGGAAGCAATCACGGGAATCGTTTTCGTCGCGGGCAGTGCCGGGAACTCGGCGGATGACGAAACCTCGTCGCTGCTACCGAAGGTTCTTCGATCGGGGTCCTGTTTATTTAGGGTTTAGGGTTTAGGTATTGTACAGGTCAGCGTCACGTACGTCGGCAGCTGTTGTTCGCGGTTGCATGCACGACCCTGATGGGTCGATGACCTCCCCTTCGACGGATTCTAAAAAGAAAAAGGTCTGCAAAACGCAAAACCCAATAAAGCGTGTGCTTGGCGACGTGTCACGCAATCGGATAGCGTGGTTCGGATAGAGGGGCTCTGGGGGGCGCGTCTCTCCGTGCGGTGCTAGACGACGCATCGATCGCGCCACGTTCGTCGCATCGAGCAAAGAAAGTCACGTACCGCCACAGCGGATCTTCCCATCGAGTCGCCTCGCTTCGCGTCGCGCGTCGCGTCGCGCGCCGCGCGTGCGCCTCGCGAAAACGACGGCTCGACCCCATTTCCGACGGCGGACACGGTTCGGGCCCAATCGGCGCGCCGCGCGACACGCGCCGCGGTTGTTTTAGACGCCACGACGACGCCGCGGGATGACGCGGCGGCACCGGAACGCACGCGGTTGTTGCCGAACCCTCGCGTGGCGGTGGTCGAACGCGCGCTGCTGGAGGTTGCGGCGAGACTCATCATCATTGCAACGCCCCCGTCACTTCAATGGATGATGCGCGACGAGCGCGTCGTTCGCGGACTACGGTAGCACGCGCGTCCGGGGTTGGCCAACACACACGCGACGGACACGAGAGGCGCGTCCCACAAGCGTAACCGCGCGGGTGAAATCGCACCGAGCGCGGGCGTCGGGGCGAAGTGAGGGGTTGGGCGATGGATGGCAGGTGATATCGATGGATGGAGACCACGTTGCATCTTGCGAACCGCGAGCGACGTGCGTCACAGGAATCGAAAAAGGGTTCCTTTCGTTTGATTGGTCGTTCTCGGGAATTTAGAGGCCTGCGAGGGGCGGAGAGCCGAGAGCTAGCCTGTGTGGGGTAATCAGTCGGGAAAAACGACAAAAGGGTCTTGCCGCGCCTTTCCGGATCGAACCACCGACGCAAAAAATACCGAAAGAATTTCGGGTTTGCACTCCAACCAAGCGGCCCATGCGCGCGCACAGACGTACGATACATCGTGATATTCACCGAGACGAACACATTTTTACGAGCCAGTTGACTTCATCACGGTGTGACTTGCTTGCGTTCGAACGCATGTCTCGCAATTCGTGGTCATCAAGAGACACTGCTCCCGGTACAGCTCGGCGTTCGTCGGGCGGATGAGGTGCCCACTTCGCGAGATTTTCGATGCACCTTTTTCGTGGCCACCACAAGACAAGGCGTCGAGGGTCATCACACCCGGAATCTTGACTGCATGATGTATTTTTTACCACGTATCCGGGATCCTTACACCGTCTGCGGTCACTTAAACATTGCGATCTCCCGGGATATCGAGGTCTTCCCCCCTGGTACATGCGCGCACGACGACAGGTCACTCTGCCAAAAACCAAAAATAAGAAACACATTTTTCCAAAAAGAACCCGTGTGCCACCTTGGGGAAGGCACCGACACCGAGTCTCCCGAACGCTGTTTGACCTGAAAATAAGCTCACGAGAAAGAGGACGCCTTCCTCTACACGCCCATCGTTTCAACGTGCAAAAATTAACTTGATGGAGTATCAGGGTTTCGATCCCCGTACCTTGTCGATGCAAACGCTGGATGGAGAAGTCTCGGTCAGTCACTGTTGCAGATACTGATCTTCGTGAAGTTCGTTTTTCGATGCTGGGAATGTAAGTAAGGGCAGGGAAACACTCACACACGCTCTGTGGTTTTCAGGGGGGTTCACGGTCAGTCGCGACACTCGAGGTTGTGTTGTGGATTGAAAGGTACTCAAGGCGAGTATTTGATGCGGCAGACGTGTGAAATACGCACCTGCCAAATGAGCTAATACCCCGTGCAGCCGGTCAAGGTCCACATCAACCAGAGCACTGCAGTTGCAGTGACTAATTCTGATTGACTGGTCCAAGGACTTTGCGGCACACGGGCAAATTTGGAAGTTTATATAAAAGAATTAAAATCGCATGAACTACTATGGTTCATGGCTACGCACATCGTGGTTAGGGCATCATCGCGAACTCGTATCAGCCTATCCCATTGAATGCAGAATTCCCTTGAGATAGGCCGATTGTCTTCCGGTAATTCGATCGAGCGGCGACGCTGGAGCGTGCCTCGTTTGAGCAGGGTCTGGTTTTTACAAATCTTAAGGTTCGGGTCTCACCGCGAAACAGAGAAAAAAGGCAGAGGACGAGTCCGACGCGTGAGTGGATATGTCTCTTTCAACAACGCCCATGCGTATCGAGAACCGTTTCGCGAATGTACTATTGTCACAACTTTTTCACCCTGATAAACCTTTGTGATGCCAATATGAAAGAGTAGCGGAGATCACTCTCGCTCGGGTTAGGAGCAATTTTTCAATTTTTCGATAAGCGCCCGCATCACCGCCTTGTAGCCGTTTTGAGCGGCGGTGTTCATCGGCGTCTTGCCGTCATCCCTCGCCTTGTTGACGTCCGCACCCGCCTCGATCAGCGCCCTCTCCACCGTCTCGTGGTCCTGTTGAGCGGCCATGCACAGCGCTGTCGCGCCGTACGCCGCCGCCTTGTTGACGTCGACGCCCAACTCAATCAGCGCCCGCACCACTACCTCGCGGCCGTGATAAGCGGCGACGAGCAGCGGCGTCTCGCCCTTATTCGTCGCCTTGTTGACGTCCGCGCCCGATTTGATCAGCGCCCGCACTACCGTCTCGTGGCCGATTTGGGCGGCCACGAGCAGCGGCGTCGCGCCGTCATCCCTCGCCTTGTTGACGTCCGCGCCCAAATCGATCACGGCCCGCACCACCACCTCGTGGCCGTTTTGTGCGGCGAGGAACATCGGCGTCTGGCAGCTGTGATACGCCTCGTTGACGTCCGCGCCCGCCTCGATAAGCGCCTGCAATATCGCCTCGTGGCCCAGAAGAGCACCGACGATCAGCGGCGTCACGCCGTTTTTCTCCGACTTGTTGATGTCCGCGCCCAACTCGATCAGGGCGCGCACTACTGCCTCGTGGTCGTTTGGAGCAGCGATAAACAGTGGCGTCGCGCCGTCATCCCTTGCCTTGTTGATGTCCGCACCCAACTCGATCAGGGCGCGCACTACCGCCTCATGGCCCTCTTCAGCGGCGATGAACAGCGGCGTCGAGCCGCCATCCATCGTCTTCTTGATGTCCGCGCCGGCCTCGATCAGCGCCCGTCTCGTGATCTTCATGAGCGGCGACAACAAGTGGCGTCCTGCCGTCATTAATTGCTTTATTGATGTCCGCGCCCACCTCGATCAGTGCCCGCACCACCGTCTCGTGGCCGAAATTAGCGGCGATAACAAGCGGCGTCTCGCCAACATAGCTTGCCTCGTTGACTTCCGCGCCCAACTCGATCAGCGCCCGCACCACCGCCTCGTGGCCATTCTGTGCGGCCATGTATAGCGGCGTCCCGCCATTTTCCTCCGCCTTGGTGATGTCCGCGCCCGCCTCGATAAGCGCGCGCACCACCGCCTCGTGGCCGTTCTGAGCGGCGATGGACACCGGCGTCTCGCCAGTACCTTTTGCCTTGTCGACGTTCGCACCCAACTCGATCAGCGCCCGCACTACCGTCTCGTGGCTGTTTTGAGTGGCAGTGTACAGCGGCGTGACGACGTCATCCGTTGCCTTGTCGATGTCCGCACCCTCTTTGATAAGTAACCGCACCACTGCCTCGTGGCCGAAATGAGCGGCGATAACAAGCGGCGTCTCGCCGTCATCCTTTGCCTTGTTGACGTCTGCGCCCGCTTCGATCAGCACCTTTACCATCTTCTCGCGACCCTCTTCAGCCACAGCCCTGTGCAACTCCTTTTCGTCTGACGGGCAGCCATTCGCGCGCAACCACAGCAGCACCTCGAGGTGCCCGCCCATCGCCGCACTCGCGCACGTCAACGCGTTCCAGGGGCAGCCGTTTTCGCGTGCCCACTGCAGCACCTCGAGGTGACCGCCCTGCGCCGCGTGATTACACGTGTACTCGTCCCACGGGCACCCATTCGCGCAACCCACTGCATCACCTCGAGGTGTCCACCATGCGCCGCCGCAACACACGTGACTACGTCCCACGGTGTGTCGTTCTCGCGCAACACCTTCAACTCTTCGAGCTGTCCGCTCCTCGCCGCTGCCGCACAAAGGTATTCTTGACGCGACAAACGACCTCCCCGTTGCCGGCGCTGCACCGCGCTTAAACATCCAAGGTTCGCGGCTTCCTCCTCACCAAGCTCTTCAAACGCAAGCCCCGTCGCCGCCACCGCGTCGCGCATCGCGCGGCTCACCGCTGGGAGCCGTGCGAGGTCCGCGGGATCGTCGAAATGCTCAGAACTGAGAACGTGAGTGACGACGACGTGGTCGGGGAGGCGGGGGATGGCACCTTGCGCGACGGCAAGGCTCGCGGGAGTAGTGGCGGTCGTGCTATCACCGCTCGCGTCAGTCATTACGGTATTCGCTGCGTCGGAGGACATCGCGGAGGGTGTCGTGTGCGCGTCGTTGTGCGTCGAGGCTTCCGAGAGAGAGCGTTACACAACGACGCTCGATCTCACGTTTTCACCGGTATTAGCAGTTTCAAAACAGGGCTTCAAATATTTATTTAAACCGATTTGTTGACCGACTGTACCGGTCAAACGCCTATTTGCCGTGTCCTTTCGACGCTGCAACTGAGGTCTTCACTCACTTCCGGCAGCGTGGACTTGCGGCGCTCGCCCACCTTCGCCCCGATGGCGGCCGGTGCGAAGTCGCAGTATGCACACATGGCGAACCTCGCGGTGGATTTCGTGCGCCGGAGACCCAATCGTACGTCCCACCCCCCACCGTTTCCCGTCTCCCCGCCTCACCTCGCGCGATCGCCCGTACCGGACACGACGCCCTGACCTTTTCACCCCCATTCATTCATTCCACTCTCCCCTCCAGTGTTCGAGCTGGCGAAGATGCAGCCTGCGTACGGCGTGGGGAGCCGCTTCGCTCGCGCGCGGTGGGAGGAGCGGGGCGCGGCTGATTCGTTTTGGACGGTGACGCGCATGAAGCCGCGGCCGTCGGGGCGAAGCGGGACGGCGTGGGGATTTTTAACGTGGAAGGGGTCGAAGAAAGACGGGCTCGTGAAGATTCCGAGCGCGCAGACGCCCGGGATTTGGAAGGTGCTGCAGTCGGCGGGGGACGGAATCCAGGGGGGACCGACGCTGGAAATGCCCTCCGTTGCGACCGACAGTAGTGGCGAGGATACAGAAGAGAAGGCATAAGGGTTTAGGGTTAGAAGGCATGACACTGAGACGATGAACAATACAATTACCATGAACAATCAATGCGTACAATGCGATGAATGGGTTAGGGTTAAGAAGGCATGACACTGACTAACTGATACGATGAACAATACTAGTTGAATGATATCATGAACATAGATAGACCAAACGAACGTTCGATAAATAACCAAAAATAATCCTAAAAATACTCATCACGACCCCCGCCGTTCCTTCCTCGCCGCGGCACTCGTGACGTTTTTCTGTCGTTTAATCAGCCCTATGAACATCACTGCCACCGCGGCGAACACCAGGTACCACAGCACGCCGTGCCCCTCCCCGCCGTCGCTCCACGAGAAGTGGTGCTTCGTGTCCCCGTAGTACCAGCTCGGATCGGGATCCCGTGGGTTTGGGTTGGCCGTGACGTAGCCGATTCGGTCAAAGCTTGGAAACTTTTGGGCGACGAACGCTGCGATTGGAACAGAAAAGGGTCAGTCTTCCGTGATGTTCTCGTAAACTGTATGAGCAAACATTGCACTCTGGACAATCGGCAAACAGTGTACCGTACTTTCCTACTGTACTCAGAGAAAGGCAGTAAACAGTGTTTGGATTTGGGAAATACCCGATACGTACCTGCCCCTCCGGCGTACAGATCCGTCTCATTCGGCCCATGGCACACCCACCCGCCGTCCAAATGCAACCCGCACGCCCCGTCCATCTCCCCGTACCCGGCGTACCACGTGTCCACCACCTCCATTCCCTTGACGACCTTGGCAAACGGCACGAAGCTTTTCCCGTCCAGCTTGGCTTTGTTATCCACCAAGTTCAGGAAAAGCTCCGCTGTTCTGTTCGTCGCCGTCGGCGGGTTTGTGGCGGTGTCGTAGGAACTGGAATAACTCACCCACAGCTTGTCGTTTCCCGGCCCGTCGGGATTTGGTTGTTCATCAGGCAGAATCGAACCGGAGACATCATTTCTCCAGTCAAACACTGTAGCCAAACTCGGTTCCGCCGCCACGCCCCACTGCGCCACAAAACCGGGGAGAATGCGGTACAGCGGCGAGCCGTCGTAAAAGCCGTGGCGAACAAGCGTGTGCAAACGGTCCGCGCCCGCGGGGGACAACGAACGAAACGCGCGAACCGTAACGTCGCCTTTCGTGGTGTGGAACACGTAGTCGCACGTGTTCGGGGCGTTGCCGGGGGCTAAGGAACTCGCGGTCAAGGAAGTCGTCGGCGCAGACGCGGCACTTGATGGCTCGCAAAGAGGCGACCCCGGGCACGAAGGCGGGGTCGGCCACTCGGACTCCGGAAGGGGGGTGGACGAGACACTCGGCGCGGACGGAGACATCGTCGGTCTAACCCCCCCGGAACCCGCGGGACCGGTTCGGCCGCGAAAACCGCCCGCGCCTCGAGTGGCAGCGCGGAGACCTCTGGCAGGACGACACCGTGTCGTTTCGCGATTCGTGAAAGTCTGTCGTCGCGAACGAAACGGAAAACGTCTCGTCGGCACCAAAAGCCGTTGCAACTCCGAGAAATCGAGTGGCTATCATCAGTCGAGCGGGCGCGGAGGTGGCGTCGCGTGCGAGGTCTCGGGCCATGCCGGACCCACTCGCATTGCTCGGTGAGCTCGGCCGGACCGCGGCGGATGCGGTCGTGACGTGTCGTTCACAAGCGGCGTCCCTTCGAAGTCGCCACCGCGCGCTCGTGGCGCGTGGGTTTGGCGAAATCGATGTTTCGTCCAACGAAACGGAGTCGGCGGATGCGACGAGACACGACGTGTTCGACGCGTTTGACGATCCCGTGGGTGCGACCCTGGTTGAGCGTTGGTTGGGTTCAATCGCGGCGTCGCACGTGAGGTCGGGAACCTCGCCGGGTACCTCGCATCGCGGTGCCCGGACCGTGCCTACTGGTCTGGAGGAACGCCTTCGGGTGAGGGCGCTGCGGTGCGAGGCGCTTTTGGCGAAAGGCGCACGCGGTGCCACGCTCGCGGCACACCTTGACACTCTGCGCGCGCTGTGGACCTGCGACGGCGCGCTGGCGTACAAGTCCACCACGAGCGATTTATTGGTTCGCGCGGAACGCAACAGAGTCGGGCTTCGGGAGACCTGGCGTGTGGCGCTGGGGCAGGCGCTTGCGGATTCGGGGAAGGACGGCATGAAGGAACCGAAACCGGAAACGGCCGAAATCTTCCACAAGACTCGCGAAACCGAACTCGACGAAAAACAAAAAAAAGTCTCGCTCGCCGTTGGTGTTTGCGCTTGGCTGGAAACGTCCCTGACGCGCTCCAGCGCACCGCCCTTACCGACGTACGGTCCTTACCTAAGCAAAGAAGTAGTTGGGGCGGTGGGTCGGTGGCTGGACCACGCGTTGGGTATGGGCAATCAGTCTGATGAACAAGCCGGCGCGAAGACTTTTGCGTCGAGAAATAAAACCGAGCCGGGAACTGTTTTTGACGACGTCTTCGAGATTTCCAAAGCGGAAACCACGCTTCGCGCGTTCGGAGTCGCGCGGGTTCGGAGCGCGGGGTTTCTAGACGCAACGAATACAGTAAACACCATACTGCTAGACACAACGAAAGACCGAAACGCACTGGACGGCACCGGTGTCGACTATTTCCGGGACCAAATCGACTCCGCGTTCGCGGCGCGGCGCGAGCAGCTTTTCGAAACGCTTTCCGAAACCGCCCGATCCGCGGTTACCCGAATCGAAAAACGAATCCGAACGTGCCCTTTCCGACATCTCCGCGTCCCTGACGTCGCGAGTCACTCACGGACGTGCCGCGACGCGCTAGGAGAGTTACGCGGGTTCTTACGTCTGCTGTCGGACAAAGAAATCATGCCGCACGCTTTGTGCGAACCGGAACGAAAGTGCGCCGCCGACGCGTTCGCGCCAGTCGCCGACGCGATTTTTCGTGTAGAGCGTCTGCTTGAAATTTCAACCCTGTCCCTTGTCCGGCGCGCGTCGCAACCCGCGCGCACTTCGATGCTAGAAGGGGCGGGCGCGCAGCCGTGGCAGTTCCACCGGAAACCGGAAGCCATGACGAACACGCAGCCGTGTTCACCGCACGTCACGGCGTGGCGGTCGTGCGCGTTGCGGGGATTCGCGGGGCTGGCGGAATCGCTCGGGAAGGAAAACTTTCCGGAAAACTTTGAGTCCGAACACCGCCCGGTGCGACATGAACACGAACACGACCACGTCGCAAGCACGCTTCAGGTTTTCATAGACTGCATCGCCGGCGAGGCCTTCGGAACGTACGCGCGCATCGCTCCGTCCCGGGCGTGGCGCGACCGTTACGCGTGGGTACGTGTTGCGCGTTTCCCAAATCCCGGACTCCCTGTGTTCCCACACAAGACTGACACTTTCTTTTACCGGTATCAGGACGCGCGCGCCGTCGCGGCGACGCTTTGCGAGTTGGAGAAACATGTGGAAATGAAGAAAAAGAAAGAAAACACCCCCGGGAGCACGCGAATCGTAAGCGCGGCGGAGTGCGCGGCGCGCGCGCTGGCCACGCGAACCGCGCTGCTTATGTGTCCTGCTGAGGTTTTTTCAACCCAAGTGCTTGGCGACGTGCGTGCCTTTTCCGTGTCTGCACGCGAAATTGAATCGTCACGGGAAATTGAATCGTCAACGGACCAAATAGACCACCGAGTTGTCCGTCGCGACAAAGACAATGACGCCGAGATCGAAAACGACGCAGACGACGATTCGCCGGCGCGCGAGTTGGTGGTCACCGAGTTCACAGACGACGAGCAGGCGCATGCTTGGGGATGGATGCCCTGTTTGCTGCCAAAATCCGATGACAGTTCACACAAAGAAGATGGTCAAGACGATAGCAACACGTTACCCAACCCTTCCTCGCCCCAGTGGCCTTCGCCTAAACAACACAAAGACGCGTTCGCGTTTGTGTGCGCGGCGTGGACTGAGGCGGAGACGAAATTAGTAAAACACGCCACGGCGCGGGAAAAACACGCCGCGCTTTGGCACCGAAGCGAACTCAAGGAAAACGATTTGACGCCGCTGGAGCCGGGTGAGGAGGTGGGCAAACAGGTGCTGCTTGCGAACGTGCAGAAACTGGCGGAGGAACTTAGGACGTAGTGATGAAGTATAAATACTTTCTTTCTTCTCCTTCTGTTTCTTCTCGAGGTTTTTGGTTTTGTATTTCAGAACTGAGAAAATAAAAATAGGACAGGGTTCCTCAATTTCTCCATTCGTTGTTGCACCCCGCTGTGCACGATGCGTCGCGACGACCGCCGGGATGACCGTCGCGAGCACCGCGATCGGTCGCGCGACCGCCACGGCAGGGACGACCGACGCGAGTTTGGCGGGCGCGCGGGTGAGTTTCGGAGGGACGACCGCGGGCACGCGCGTCCTCCTCCTCGGGACCGTTCGCGGTCGCGGTCGCGAAGCCCGGGGGGCCGGTACTACCGGCGCGAGCCCCGGCCCGACGGCCACGCCGCCGCGCCGCCCCGCGGAAACGACGACCGAGGCGCTGCCGCGCCGTTCGGGTCGACCGCTGACGCACCCCAAGCCACAGGCAAACGCCAGGGCGACCCGATATCCCTGGAAGAGCTCATCTCGAAACGCGCGGAGAGGGAGGCGGCTTCCAACAAACCGGCCTTCATCAGCAAAAAAGATCGCGAAGCGGCGGCGCTTCAGCGGCGGGCCGAGGAAGTCGCGGCGAAAAACGTTTCCGGGAAGGAAGTCGGTACCGGTGGAGGTGCATCAGCGGCTTCCCAGAGGGCTTCTTACGACCACCGCGACTTGGACAAGTTCAGCGACCGGGGCTGGGGCGGCGGGCACGGCCGCGGCGGGTACGTGGCCGCGCGTCGAGACTTTGGCGGCCATGATTCCGGACGCGACGACCACGCGCGCTCGCGCGAGCTGGAGTTGATTCGCGCGCAGCACATGGGAGGCGTGAAGGTAAAGAAAAAACCAACCAAACCCTCGGACAAGTTCAAGTTCAAGTTCGACTGGGACAAGGACCAGGACACGAGTGTCGATTTGAACCCGTTGTACTCGCGTCCGTGCGAAGTTTCCCTCGCGTTTGGCCGCGGCGGTTTAGGCGGTGTGGACCGCCGTGTCGTCGCCTCCGAAGGCGCGCAACGACAGATGGCCCTGGTTTCCAAATCAAGACGTGACCTCGGCGAGCGCATGACCGCCGACGAGACGTCACAAGTGCGAAGCGCGACGCTACGGGAAGACGCGCTTGACGCGAAACAAGCCACCGACGCGCGCGCGGGGCACTGGAGCGAAAAGGCGCTGGACAAAATGACCGAGCGGGATTGGCGCATTTTCCGGGAGGACCACAGCATCACCACGAAAGGCGGCCGCCTTCCCATGCCCATGCGATCGTGGGCGGAGGCGTCAATGCCTGATGAGATCGTGAGGGCGATCAAAAGCGTGGGGTACGACAAGCCGTCGCCGATTCAAATGGCGTCCATCCCGATCGGTTTGTTGAAACGAGATGTGATCGGCGTCGCGGAAACCGGGTCCGGGAAAACCTGCGCGTTCGTGGTGCCGATGTTGGCGTACATCATGGACCTCCCGGTGATGACGGAAGAAATAGCAATGAAAGGGCCGTACGCGCTAATCATGGCGCCGACCAGAGAGCTGGCGCAGCAGATCGAGGTTGAAACGGAAAAGTTCGCGCGCTACCTGAACTACAGGGTGGTGTCCGTGGTGGGCGGGCAGGATATCGAGCAACAGGGGTTCAAGCTACGGAAAGGGTGCGAAATCGTGATTGGCACGCCCGGGCGGATCATCGACGTTTTGGACAAGCGGTACACCGTGCTGCAGCAGTGTAACTTCCTAGTGTTGGACGAAGCGGACCGGATGATCGACATGGGGTTTGAGCCGCAGGTCGTGAGCGTGATGGAGGGCATGAGTGCGGATAGCCTGAAACCGCTTGACCAAGCAGAAGCCCTGGACCTCGCGGCCGTTTCCGACAGCGCAAAAACGCTAGGCACGCAGTACCGCATGACGTACATGTTCTCCGCGACGATGCCGCCTTCCGTGGAGCGGCTGGCGCGTACGTACTTAAGGAACCCCGCGGTGGTGAACATCGGCAGCGCTGGTAAGACCAGCGACTTGATCAAGCAATTAGTGCGGTGGACGACGCGGAACCAAAAAATCAAGGAGCTGGAACAAACCCTTGCGCAGTTCAACGACACGCAGGCTATTGTTTTCGTGAACACGAAAAAGAGTGTCGATTTTCTGTGCGCGTCAATTGGACGTTTAGGGTACAGCGTGCAGAGCCTTCACGGTGGGAAGACGCAGGACTTGCGCGAAGGTACGGCCGGACGGGGCTTTCCCAAATCCAGGCACTCTGTTTACTGCCCCTGCGTGACTATTTACTGTTTACTTCATACATCACAAGTGCCCTGTTTGCGCATACAGTACACCCATACTCGAGACTCAAGACTGACCCTTTTCGTTTACAAAAACAGACGCGCTGCGGGGGTTTAAAAACGGCGAGTTTGACGTGCTGGTCGCGACGGACGTGGCGGGCCGCGGTATCGACGTGAAGAACATCGATTTGGTGGTGAACTACGAGCTGCCGTTCACGATCGAGAACTACACGCACCGCATCGGGCGTACCGGACGCGCGGGACGGAAAGGTACCGCGGTTTCGTTCCTAACGAACGAAGACACCGACATCATGTACGACTTGAAAACTTTGTTGAAAACCTCAAACAACCCGGTCCCGCCCGAACTTGAACGGCACGAAGCCGCCAAGGTCAAGGTTTCCAGGGACGGGAAAGGCGGCTGGGGGTCGAAAATGACCAGGGAGCAAATGCAGGGCATGCAGGAGATCATTCACTGAGAGGGGGGGAGGCGGAGCTTTGTTTTCGTTGTCAATCGACGCTACAGAAGGAGTACGTACTGCGCAGAACGTTTCACGTGAATCATCCACAAGGTCAAATGCAGGCGACCTCATCGGAGATGTCAAAAATCCTTTTTCTTCTCTTAAATTCTTCCAAAAACAACCCTACAAAAACCACTGACTCTGGTCGTCCCCTACCAAGTACTGCGCCACATTCGGCGGCTCGTAGTTGGGCGCGAACGTTCCGGTTTCCGCGAGCTCCACGATTTTTCCAGCCGCGGATGTTGAAAAAGCAGCCTCCGCCATGACCTTGGCGACCAACTCGCGCGACACCTCGCCGCTCGCCATCGTGTTGCCCGGCGTAATAAGTAACTCACTTTTCGGAGGCTCACCTCTTAAGCCTGCCGGGCGGACGATAACGTACTCCAACCCAGACGCAATCAGCGCCTTCTCGCCAACCAGTTTTTCATCCAACACCCCCCCGAACGCGTTGGTGATTTTGAACCCGGGCGAGTCCTCCTGGTGCATGGCGCGGCCGTCCACCAGGATGGACGAGATCAAAACGACGCGCTTACGATGGGTAAAACAAAGTGTCAGTCTTTCGGGCCATGTGTATTACGTAAACAGGGAAGGGTAATCGGGCCTCCACAGAGTGTCAGGATTAGGGAAAGGGAACACGCACCTTCACCCCGGCGGCTTTCGCGGCTTCGACGAGACGCACCACGCCCTCGTTATCCACCGCATGCGCCGCCGCCTTCATTTTGAACGGGTTCCCGGGCACGAAACCGAGACACACAATCGCTACGTCCACGCCTCGCATTTGGCCGGTAAGCGTGGACACGTCACTCGTGACGTCGAAGTCGGGTAACACGGAAACGTGTCCGGAATACACGCCGAGTTTTTTGGCCTTCTTTTCGTCCCGGACGCCGGCCACGATTTGGGTTGCCGGGTCTGCGCGTCTGCGAAGCTCGTCCACGACGAGCCGCCCCGTCGCCCCAGTGGCGCCCACGACTAAAACAGTCGTAACACCCTCCGCCGCGGCGGCCGAGCGGGAGGTCACGGAAAGAGGCGCGGCGGCGAACACGACAGTGGCAAGCGCGGAGACTAATAACGTTTCACGTCGAGTTGAAAATTCGGAGGCCTGTTTGCTGTCATCATCACGAGACGCGTTCGCCGCGACGACCGCGCGCGTGACTCTTCCAACACCGCACACGCCGTGTTTGATGGATTCTGCGGACCGTGCCCGCGCGACCCTGGGGCGCGAGGGGGCGAGGAAACGCGCGGTAGGAGCGACGCACGCCATGGCGACGAAAGAATGAATTGTACACGTGTCACTAGACTATCTTATCGGACTGCCGAGGTAAATTTGCTAATTTCCCATTCGGCGGCGGCGCCCGGCGCGTCTGCCATTCCCCACCCGCGCGCCACCCGGCCGCCCGTCACGGATTCCAGAACACCATGACCTCCACGCGAGACCAGGCCGTGGCCGCCCGGTCCGCGAGCCGGCAGCTCCAGAACCTTTCAAGTGAGAAACGCGCCGAGTTGCTTTGCGCCATCGCGGATGCGCTGGAGCTGCACGAGCCCGCGATCATGGACGCGAACGCGGAGGACATCACGGCCGCGGAACTCGCGAACACGGACGCGAACTTGATGAACCGCTTGAAGATGAAGCCCGGGAAGATCGCGCAGCTGGCGGAGGGGGCAAGGCAAATCGCGGGCATGCCGGAACCAATCGCGCGAACGCTTTCCAAGATGGAAATCGCGGATGGGTTGGTGCTAACGCAGGTCACCGCGCCCCTAGGCGTGTTGCTTATTATCTTCGAATCGAGACCGGACGCGCTTCCTCAAATCGCAAGTTTGGCGATCCGTTCCGGGAACGGCTTGCTGCTGAAAGGAGGCAAGGAAGCGCAGCGAACCAACCAGGCGTTGCACCGCGTCATCGTGGATTGTTTCCCCAAGTTCGGCGTCGGGAGGGATTGCATCGTGTTAGTGGAAGGCAGAGAAGGTACGCGTTGGGCCTTTCCAAATCCAGGCACACTGTTTTACCTCTAACGCTGGTGACTGTTCAGACCGAAGCTGGTGACTGTTTGTCCATACATCGTCCAATACACGCCCAACAAATGGACTGACACTTTCTTTTACCGGTATCAGCGGTGAGCGACATTTTGAAACTCAACGACGTGGTGGACCTTGTTATTCCAAGAGGAAGCAACGACCTGGTTTCGTACATCCAGAACAACACCAAGATCCCGGTGCTGGGGCACGCGGACGGGGTGTGCCACGTTTTGATCGACCGCGACGCCGACCTGGCGATGGCGTGTCGGCTCGCCGTGGACAGCAAAGTGGACTACCCCGCCGCGTGCAACGCGCTTGAAACCCTGCTGGTGCACACCAAGCACGTCGAATCCGGCGCGTGGTTCGAACAAATCAAGCCCGCGCTTGAAAACGCGGGCGTGGAGTTGTTCGGCGGGCGAAGGGCGGTAAGGGCCTTTCCCACTCACCACATTCCGCCTCCCTGATTGCCCATACGAGACTAACACCTTTTCGTTCACAATCAGGCGAAAACCTTGAGCCTTCCCCCGTGCCCTGCTTTGCGGCACGAGTACGGGCGCCCGGCTTTAACGGTGGAGATCGTTGATGACTTGGAATCCGCGATTGAGTACATCCACGCCAACGGAAGCGCGCACACGGATTGCATCATCACGGACAACCAGGTCACCGCGGAAGCGTTTTTAAGAAGAGTCGACAGCGCCTGCGTGTTCCACAACTGCTCGACGCGCTTCTCGGACGGGTTCCGCATGGGCCTCGGGGCGGAGGTTGGGATCTCCACCAGTAGAATCCACGCGCGCGGCCCGGTCGGGGTGGAAGGTCTGCTCACTACGCGCTGGTTACTGCGAGGCAAAGGGCAGTACAGCGACAAGGACACGGCGGTTGCATATACGCACAAAGTGCTGCCCACGGATGAGCAGTGGATGTACAAAGCGATGGGTTACGTCGGCCTCGCGGTGGGTCTCGCGAACGCGGTGCACATCGGCTTGTCCCTTTACCAATGGAGGAAGAAGTGATGATCCGGGAAAGAGATGAGTGGTAACCTCAAAGCATTAGGAACCCTCACTACGTTGTACCGCAAAAAGATGGACGTATGTCGAATTCAAAATGGTATTATGCGCTTCCTCGGGGTCGTCGTAGCTTCTCTTCGTTTCTAATCGTCGCACCGCGGCTGCTGCGGTTCCCTAAATGTGCGCCAGCTCCGAAAGGTGGTTCCAGTTTTTGGAAAGGATCTCGCCGCTTGTTGAGATTCGAAAGTCGTACCCGAACTCACGCGCCCATTCCTGAATCACTGGCCGCGCGGCGCGGTGCCTGTACCGCGGCATGGTGGGAAACAGGTGGTGCACCAGCTGCGTGTCCATCCCCCCCCACAGCCACGCTTCCAGGCCTTTCACGTCCGCCTCCCTGGTGCTTCTGAACTGAATATCGACGAACTGCCCGTTTTGTTCAAACATTATTTCCTCCGTCTGGTGCGTCGCCGTGACGAGGGCGCCGACCAAGAAACCCCCCACCAGAATCGAACCGAGCGCGACGCCTAAGGGAAGGCAACCGAACAACCACACGTAGTGCACCGCGAGCAGCGCGAGCTCACCTTTGTCCTTTCGCGCCCACGCGCTCGCCACGCTGTGGCGGCGCCACAACGCGTAGGTGAAGGCGTAGAGGGGGTACCCGTACCTGCGAGAGGGTCACAAAAAAAGTGTCAGTTTTGTTGTTTGGGTGGAGGGAACATGGGTTTGTAACAGTTACCATAGTAACTGTTACCCCGGTAACAGTACCGGTACTGTGTCAATTTCCAATGGGAAACCTACGCACCAGTGCTGCCATTTCCGCATCGCCGGGTTGTCCGCCCTGTTCGTCACCGCCGGGTCTTGCAGAAAGTAAAGCGGCTCCAGCTTAATGTCGCCGTCCCGGCCGTCGATGTTCGTGAACGAGTGGTGCATGTTGTGCTTGTTTTGCCACCACTCCGCGCTGAAGCCGTTGGCGAGGGCGCCGAAGTTCCTCATCACGCCGCACCACTTCCCGCGGCCGTGGATGTAGTCGTGCGCCAGCCACCCGGCTTGCTGCATGCCCAAACCTAGGGACAGGGTGGCGAGAATGGGGTGCGATTTCGCGAGAAACCACCCGAGAGCGTATAAACCTACGGTGGTAGCAAGCACCGCGGCTTCTTTCCACGGGTCTCTCGCGAACCAGCCGCCCTGTTCGAACTTTTTGCGCAGCGCCGCGAACTTTAAATCAGCGCCGCCCCCCGGCGTTGAAGGGTTCAGTTCAAACGTGTGCGGCGCCGTTTTCGGCGAGTGCGCTTTCCCGTCGCCTTTGAATTCGAACGTTGTAGAACCATCTTCGAAGTTTTCGAAGTCGTCTTCCGGGCCACCGCACTTCGGTAACATCGCGAGCCTTCGCGCCGCGGTGTCGTCGCCGTTCGGGCCGTACGAATGCAGAGCGTAAAACACATCCGTGGCGTCGCACCCGTCCATCAGGGTGATGAACAACGAACCCCCAGGATGCGCCTTCGCCCACCCCGTGCAGTCGTACCACTGCTCGTCGATTCGCAAGCGCAGTTTCTTCGTTGTCTTGGTTTTTTCTTTCGTCGCGGAGACACCGCCCTCGTCGTCCGTCACCGCGGGTGGCGCGAACGGCGACAGGAACGCCGCCCGCGGGCCGGCCACGTCGCCGCGCGCGGACGAGGATTCTACATTCGCAGGCGAGGTGGTGCGCGAAGTGTTTGCCGCGCGTACGGGGCGCGCGGCAACCGCGGCGGCGTTTAGGCGGATCCGCGCCGCGGCGGATCCGCGCGCGACGACGCCCGCGGCGGCGAGGCCGGCGGGGGAGACGGCGACGCGCATGGTCAAGTGCCGTGTCTGAGGGTCAGCAATCGATCTGAACGTTTGATATTATTTTGGCCGAGGTTTACAGCACTCGTTTTCGGATTGGAAACGTCTGACGTGGCAGGTGGAAGAGACGGCTCTCTCTTACTCCTTTCAAGTCGGAAAGTTCATCGGGTATCAACGCGGATTCCAATCTGTCCAACGTGTTCATAGCGGCGTCTTCACCGTGAATTTGCAGTTGACCGTCGATTGCATTACTGCCACTTGGCGCGTTATTTGTGGGAACCTGGGAGATTCTTCTTCCACGTCCTACGTCACACCTGCACGCGCCTGGCTGCGCACCCCACGACCCGGTTTCCCCCGAACCGCCTCGGTTTCCCATCACCGCCATGGTATTCTCCGCGCTCGCGCCCGCGGCATTGGCCGTGGGTGTTCCCGGACGCAGCACGCCCCGCGACCACGGCGTGGTGCGCGTAAATTACATTCGTCCTAGTCACAAACGACGTGTCTTTTCGTCCAGCGCGTCGTCGTGCACGGCCGTGCCTTCGAGACGCGTTGGCGTTGGCGTTGGCATGTCCCACGGACGTGCCCTTGTCGGAACCTCCACGACTCGAATCGTGCGACTCGCCGCGATTTCTTCGGACGGTGCTGGCGATTTCCAATCTGGTGAAAGCGATGATTCGCTAAACAAGCGGAATGCATCGAGTGATTCGCCAATCAAATTCGCGGGCGCTCCCATGGACCCCGGGTCGTCTCACGGCCAGATGCTCGCGCACGTGTTGTCCAACGAAACACACCTGTTCGCCGCGGCAGTAGAAGCGACCTTGGACAAGCTCACCGAGGAGATTGATTCCGAAGAGCAACGGGAAGGCGCGGTGGACGTGGAGGGCGGCGCCGGCGACGGCGCCAAAAAAGACGCCTCCTCGGGCTTGGTGCTTTTCAAGCGCATCCAGCAGATGAGGCAAATCGAACGACGAAACGCGGTGCAGGACGTGATGTACGCATCGATCCTTCAAAAGTTTCGTACCCTGGAGGTTGACATGTTACCCCCAATAGACGACGCCGCATTGCCCCTAAAAGGCGTCGACCTGACGCAGCTCACCAACGGCGCGCACAGCGTCGAGGCGCTCGGGATGGTCAAGGAGCACTTGATGGGCATGCTCGGTCCCCAAGCAAGCAGCGCGTTTAGCAACACGCTGATCAGGACGTCCAAGCTGCAAGCCGCTCAGATGTACGCGGCTTCGATTATGTTCGGGTACTTCCTGCGAAAAGCGGACCGGCGGTTTTCCCTCGATCGCGCCATGGGCACCGTCCCGCCGACGCCCGCGGATTCCGCGAAGAACTTGGAGGCGTTGTTCGCGGGCGCGAGCGCGATGGACAGCATGGACGAGGTGGACGCCGCGGGGTTCAACCCGGGGGGCGGGGAGTTCCCGGGAATGTTTGGCGGTGAGACCGGACGCACCGACGGTGCCAAACGACCTGAAACAAGTACGTATTTGCGTTTCCCACGTCCAGGCACACTGTTTGCTCATACTCGTCCTGCGAAGGGACGGTTATTACCTCTGCCGATTGTCCGCCCGTAATTACGTAATAAACATTACGAAAGACGTTAACCACTTTCCGGTCGCAACCGCAGCCGCGACCTTGAAACAGTACATCATGGGCTTCGACCAAGCGCGCTTGGCGGAAACGGCGCGCGTCGTGTCTCTTGAAGGCGTGGTGTTGGCGGAGCGGCAAACCGGAGCTTTGTTCGGGTCAATCGAACTGTTGGCGAAGGAAATGCAGGGCGCCATTGAGAACGCGGGTCAAGGGCAAATCACCTCGGCGGAGGATCTGATGCGCGTGGTGGAGAAAGTGGTTGGGGAAAACAAAGTGCAAACCGTCACGCTTCCCGTTTCGGCGCAGCGCAGAGTCGTACTGGAAGCCGTGGCGTTTGGATCGTTCTTGCGCGACGCGGAAAACTTCGTGGACCAGCGGGACGGGAGGCTACTCACACCAGCGCCGAGAGCGCAGCCGCCGCCGGGGATGATTGGCGGGGGGGGGGAGAGGGGCGGACAATAGCGCGACAGCGCGGGGTGTAAAAATAAAATAAGGAACTTTTTCACTGCACTTTTGCGACCACGTGTCAGCAGTCTGCCACGAATCACGTTTGCCATGTCAACGGGCTTCGTGTCCGTCAGTGCTCTTCGCGCGACGCGCTGACGGCGACGGTGGGGAGGGGGGCGGTCGCGATGGTTCGCGGCGCGCGGCGCCGCGTGGCGTTCACCGACGTCGCGCTCCTCCTCGTGTGCTTGTCGTGCTTGCTGCCGGCGGCGTCTTCTGACCACGATTTCGATCCGCATGTCGTCACACGACGACAAGGGGGGGACGGTGTTGGAAAGGATACGACGAGGCGACCAGCGGTCGATGCGGTGGGGGACGCACGCGTGATTCGCTTGAGGGCACGCGTTGTGTCGGTTGATGCTGAACTAGAGGCGGAGCTCAACGGGAGGCCGCCGTTCGTGCGTGGCCACGCCCCATCGCCACTGCGTCGTCGTCGCGGACTCTTGGAAACAATCGATTCGCACTTCACGGGAAACGCAGACGCGCGCTGGGGTCTGTTGGATGACACGACTTCGCCGGACAACAGCGACGACCCCGAGTCGCCTACTTGGGCAGATGGTTTGGGTGACGTGACTCAGTTTCTCGTCGCCACGGACGGCACACTGGGCGGTTTCGAGCGAGTCGCGAGCGCGCTGGAGCTACACGGCGGTGGCGTGGCGGGAATAGTCCCCCCCGCGTCATACGTCGCGATCGGGTCACCGAGCGCCGCCGCGTCTGTGCGCGACTTGGCTGGTACGGTCTGGGTAGGCCCGCTTGTGCCAGCCGATGTCGTGGCCGCAGGGTGGGATTTGGTGACCGACGCAGCCGCTCTGACGACTTTACACGAAGACGGGCGCGCGTTACTCGAAGTGTCGATCCCGCTGCTGTTCGTGTTGGAGCGCGACGACCAAGGGGCATCCGAAGATTCGCCAAGTGGGAAACGAAAACTGCACGGCGCGGGGCGTGACCTGGCGGAGGCGCTAGCAGCTGCTTTTCAAACCACTGCCGCGGCGGCGGCGGGAGATCCGGGGGCGTGGGCGACGCCCATGGCGGCGTGGGCGCGACCCGACGGCGGCGGCGGCGGCGGCGGCGCTTCAAACACGGAAGTCACGCGCGTGCTCGTCGGGGTGCGCCCTGAGGGACTCGTCCTCGCAATACGCGCGCTGGCGGCGCACCGAGGGGTGCACTTGATCGCGCCTCGTCATCGCAAGCGCGTGACCGGCGTGATACGCTCGGATGAAACGCCTCGACCGCCGAAAACGCGCGACGCGTTCGTCACCGCTCCGTCGTCTCGCGAACCCATCACCCGTCGTCGTCTTTTCGGCAAACAAGTCTCCAACGAAGAGTCCATTCCCGGGCTACAAGGCGACCACCTGACAGGGACGCTTTCGGAGACGCCGTTTTGGGACGTCGGGTTGACCGGAACCGGCCAGGTGATCGGGATCGGCGACACCGGCGCGGACCGAACGAACTGTTACTTGGACGGCACCGGAAAGTTTGCGATGTACGAAACGCGCTACGGTACCGCGCTCGACGAGCACGGCCACGGCACGCACGTCAGCGGCAGTGCGGCGGGCAGCTCGGTTATCATCGGCGCGAACGCGGACGGCAGCGCGTTCGACGCGCGAATCGCGTTCATGGACTTGTCCAACAAGTCCGACGGCTCCATCGCAAGTCCCACGAGCATGGGCGCCGGGTATTACTGCTACGCGAGGTCGTACGGTGCGCGAATTCACAGCGACTCGTGGGGTTCGAACTCGGACTACTACGCTATTAACGAATTGAGCGCGTACACCACGGATGCGCGCGAGGTTGACGCGTACGCGGATCAAAACCTAGATTTTCTCCCCATGTTCGCCGCGGGGAACGAAGGGCCTTCGTTGTCGACGTACTCCATTCCCAGCAACGCGAAAAATACGCTAGCCATAGGCGCGGCGCTTTCCCCGAACAGCGGCGGGGTCTGGTCGTGGGGGTCGAGTGAGATGTACTGCGACCCGGCTTGCGCGGCGGGGGACGGGCCGTACTATCCGTACTTTTCGTTCCTAGCGCAAGTCAAGGGCGAACACGGCGTGGAGGGCTTGGGTGTGTACGCCTTACAAATAGGCGGCCCACACGCGAAGCACTGGGCGCACATGAACGGTCAGATCCGTACGATCAACGCGGTGCGGTCGATGTCGCTCCCGAAATACGGGACGCACGAGTTCGCGCCCGCGACCGCGATCGCCGCGGTCCCGATTGACGCGTGTTCCCCTTTGCAAAACGCGGCGGACCTTTTCGAAAAGGTGGTCATCGTGGACCGAGCCGGTTCTTGTTACATGTGGCGGAAAGTCAAAAGGGCCACAGATGCGGGAGCAGTCGCCGTGCTCATCGTCAACGCCGTGTACACGAGTTACCACTACTTCCCGTCGTACACCACGGATTCGTATAATTTCGTGCCCCTCGGGAGGTACTTCGATTCGCCGTTTTTCTACCCCGAGGACGCCGTCCCGGACTCCGAACCGGTGACCATTCCCGTGCTTGGGGTGCCCAAAAAGGAAGGCGAGCTGTTAATCGCGATGGTGGTCAGCGACCCACACACCACGCTGTCCGTCACCGGGACGATGAAAACAAGCGCGCACTCGTTTCCGTTGCACGAAAACCTGGCGTATTTCAGCAGCGGTGGCCCCACGCACGACGGGCGCGTGAAACCCGACTTGGTGGTCCCGGGCGATGCGATCGAAAGCGCGGAGGTAATCACTTCTGCGTCGGATTCGGATTCGTGCGACACCGTTGTGCTTTCAGGCACCTCAATGGCGACGCCCCTGGCCGCCGGAACCATGGCGATTTTGCGTCAGTACTTCACGGACGGGTATTACCCGACGGGAACGAAAACTTTGGCGAACGTTTTGATCCCCAGCGCGGCGTTACTCCGCGCGGTCGCGATTAACGGCGCGCGCGCTTTGAAGGGTTTTGATTATTACGGCAACCCCATAGACCCGCCTCCTTCGTCCCGACAGGGATGGGGCCGTTTGAACCTCGCCTCAAGCGTGCTTTTGAAGGTACGTATTTCCCACCCACCACATTCCCCCGAGACTGATTGCACATACCAGACTGACACTTTCTTTTTGATCGCATCAGTCACCCGACGTGAACCAGGCGGCGGCGGATACCCCCTCGGCGATGATTGCAATCGACGCCTGGGGTGGCGGCGGTAACGTGAGTGACCCGCACCACGCGACCGAGCTCAACGCAACGGGTGATTCTCGCGGGTACTGCCTGGACGTCACCGGTTCCGTCGAGGAACTGCGCGTGACGCTTGTGTGGACGGATCCGGCCGCCGCGGCGGTGGGTGACGAGTCGGTGATAAACAACCTAGACTTGTTCGTGTCGAGGGTGACGTTTGAAAAAACCACGCAGATTTACCCACTGGGGAACATGAAGCCGGACACGATAAACAACGTGGAGCGACTGATTTGGAGCGCGCCGGATGTTGGTAGGTACTTCGTACAAGTCAACGCGACACACATCGCGGGTGCGACTTCGCAAACGTTCGCGGTCGCAATCGTGGGCCAGATGGGTATGGCGGCGGACGAATGGGGATTTTTCGACGGCGGCAAGTGGACGGAGGGGTTGTGCGCGCCGGAAAACCCGTCGCCGTCGCCGCCGCCGCCGTCGCCGCCGTTCCCGTCGCCGCCGCCGGCGGCCCCGGCCAGAGCGACTCGACCGTCACCGCCGCCTCTGCCCCCGGATTACCCTCCCCTCCCCCGCGCACTCTTCGCCGTGTACGGAAGGGCGTCCCTCGTCGGGTACCTCGCGGGGTGCGGCGCGTTTCTGGACGCGAACGGCGACGGGGCGCGCGGCGTTGGCGAGCCTCTGACCACCACGGATTCGTTCGGCGGGTTCTCGCTTCCCGCGAACGCCCTGGACCCGGCGGTAGCCCGGGTCATAGTGGACACTGACCAGGCTTTGTACCCCGGTTGCGTCAACACCATGATCAACAACACGCCTGGAATGTTCCAATTATCCACGCCCGCGTCTTTAAGTGAACAGGTCGCCGCGAACCCGCTGACACAAATCGCGGGGGCGCTTATCGCGGGCGTGGACGGCCAAGAGTCCGCGGCGTCAGGTTCCGTCGGCGCCAATCTGTGGATCGCGCGCGCGTTTGGGCTGCCGCTCAACACGCGCGTTACCCTGGACAAGCTCGATTACCTGGAGTTAGTTCTGTTAGGGGGAGACTCAGGGGAGGACGCGGCCGCGGTGTTGGTAGCCTCCGCTACCGCTGGGAACGTAATCGCCGCGGTCACCAACCTACTCGCGCCCGCGTGCGGAAACCAACGCGCGTGCGAGCCGTTCGCGGTGGACGCGGTGGCGCGAAGAGTCGCGCAAACGCAGGCGAGCGCGTCGCGGCGAAGAAACCTTTTGACGTCGCTGACACCGGTTGGCTTGGAAACGGGTTCCGTGATCAGGGACATCGCGAAGGACGCGGTGGCCAACGCGGTGGCGGCTTCCGTGATTCTTTACGAAAGTGACGTCAATTCGGACGCGATTAGCGCGTTGGCGAAAGCGTTGTCTCATGCGGCGGCTAACTTATTAGCCGCGTTTGCAACCGCGACCGATGACCCGCTTGATTTCGTCAAGACAACCGCCGCGGTCGTCGCGGTGATGCAGAGTTCCGAAATGTTGTTGGCGATCCGAAGCGCGAGCGTGGAGGGTGTGGCTGGGTTGGCCACGGAAGATACGGGGTCAACAGACATGCTAACCGCGATGCTCGACCCGAACAAGCTCGCCTTTCTGGTGTCTCAGAAAAAGATAACAATCACGGTGGAGGTTCCGAAATCGCCGCCGCCGAGCCCGCCGCCGTCGCCGCCGAAACCGGCGCCGCCGCCGGCGCCGAAGTCGCCGCCGAGCTCGCCGCCGCCGAACGCGACGAGTGCGGACGCCGGGTCGGACGCGGTGTTGGTGGCCGACACGACGTCGGGAAGTCGCTCGGTTAAAGCGTTAACGGTAGTCACGGCGCTGATCGTCGGCGCAACCGTATTTAGCCTTTAGCAGCCACGAGTGGATAGTATTATGAGTAGCTTTTAGTTCTTGAATATTTGATTAGTCTCTTTAGTAAACGAAAACGAAAACCCACCGCTAGGCTATTTCCCGCCCCCGTCGCGTCGCGTCTCGCGCTTCCAAAATAAAACCCGCCTCGTCCCACGGGCCGTTGATTTGCTTTTTGTACCGCATCAACCGAACAAGCGCGGCCGGGCACGCAAGGGTGACGAAAATAATCGTGGTTGCGTAGGTCACGACGAGCGTTTTCGTTAAATTTTGGGAATGCTCATGCGGATGCTTATCGGAATGCTCATGCGCAGCAGTACTGCTGACGTGCGTGATCGCCGCCAGCGCCAGCACGTGACTCCCCGCCACTCCAGCGCAGTGCGTTTTTTTACGTTCCCGGGACAAAAACCGTGACGCGAAGGGAAACAACACGAACAACACCGTTGAGAGGAACACGTCCGCGAACACGTCAACGGAATTCACGAGCCGGCTGGCTAAAACCGACGTGGCGAACATGGACGCGCCGATGGAAACGGTGGCGCGCACTTTCTGGGGAACCTCGGAGTCGGCGCCGAGGACTTTTTCGGTGTCCCCAGCTTTGTCCCCAGTCTCCGCGTACGATTCTACGCGAATTTCTTCCCTCTCGTTGGGATTCGAACCGCCGCCGTGACTATCACTACTCGCACTACTTTCAAAGTACTCGTGGAAAAACAGGTGCACGAGCAAAGCGCACACGGCGCAGCAGGTGGCGGTGTCGTTAGAAACGGCGCTCGTCATGGTTTGGAACAGCGGGGTTAGGGCGGCTAGGGTTACGACCATCAGCGGGCCTATTCGCAAGGCTTGTTTCAAGGTGTAAAGAATGCCTTTCGCGACGATAGTCACTGCCAAACCCAGTACTAATAATGCAAACGTAAACACCAACACTTGCATTGCATCAAGCGACCCTTCCATCAAAGAAAACGTGACACATCCCTTCACTGCGACCACCGCGATTTGCTGCGAAACCGTGGACGCGTCGAACACCACCGTGCTCAGCTGTCGAGGCACCACCCGCCCGTTCAGCACCAGGCGCTCCAGAAACGATTCGTCCGTGTGGTTATCAGGAAAAGGCTGGCGCTCGTACAGGATTCGGTGCCAAGGTTGGGTGGGATGCGCGTTGTTTTCGTTGGATTTGGAGATTGCAAAACCGTCTTTCTCAAAGCGGTCTTTCTCACCGCCCCCGCCACCGCGCGTACTCGCGGCGCGGGAGGAACGACGACGCTCGGCGATCCCCATACTCGGCACCGGCCACCCGGACGGCCGGGGGTTTGGGTCGGGGTGCCCGAGAGAGTCCCCACGGCCTCTTCCGCGACGGAGTCAATCACCAAAAAGCCCGCGCTTCATGCTTGTTGGCACCCCATTTTTTCGTCCAAAAATTTAAAAAAACCGGACAGCTTCTGTGCGGTGCCAACATCGCACGCAGTCTTCGGCGCGCGTGTCCCTGTCGCGCACACCGACTTACGTCCGCATCGACATGCCCGTCCCGGGCATGCCGGGTGGCGGCAAGCGGAAGTTCGCGCATGGTGCGTGCCCGTATCGCGCCGCTGCCGTGTCTCTTTTCCGGAACGCGTCTTTAGCGTTTGAGATTCGGACCCGCGGTTTCGTCTCGTCCGAGGCCTCCGCCGAGGCCTCGTCCGATCGAGCTTCGCGCCTCGCGTCGTGGGGCGTCCCCGTGTAGTCGTCCCCGCGCCGTCGTTGCGGTGGCCCGGTGCAAATGCCGGTCCGCGCGGTCGCCTCCTTCCCGTGTGCCTGACATTCCCGCCTTTCCCTCCTTCTCCCTTGTCGCTCGCAATGCGCAGGCCAGCAGCGCGGCAAGTTGCTGCTCGCGGCGGCTGAGGAGGAAACCTCCGCGAAGAAACCCGCGCGAGCCTCCGCCGCGCGTGCATGGACCGGCACGTCTCCCGCGCGTATCCCCACCCCGCACGTGCGTACCGCTGACGTCGCGACGTACCAGCGCACCCCCGTGACCTCGGCGCGGCACGGCAGACGCACCGCGGAGCAGCACGCCACCAAGGCAGCACGTACCCCCGTAGAGCTCCAGCGTCGCCGGATGTCCTTCGCGCCTGCCAGCCCGGCGACGCACACGGTGGCTACGCGGCCGATACCGCCGAAAGAAACGAACCACACGCGGAAAGGTGCGTTGGCGAGTAACGCGGCTTCGGAAGGAACAGAGACAAGCACCCGGCTGGGTGCGGAGACAAACGCGAACACAAGCGCAAACAAGGCGAAACGCGCGCCCGATGCGAACGCGCAACAAGAAAGCGCCAACGCGGGGGTAAGCGCGCCGCTTGCAGGAAAGGTATCGCCCAGAGCTCTGGGTACCAAGGGCACGGCAAACGACACCGGGCCGAAGACACACCACGCGAACTGGTGGGAGAAAACTAGGGAACCGTCTGAGAACAAAAGAAAAGCAGAAGAAGACTCATCCGCTCCGGCGTCGAAAAACGACGAAGAAACCGAAAAGAGCGAAGCGCCTGATTTCGGTCCGCCGCGCGCGTCGAACCCGTTCGCCGCCGCCGCGGCTGCTGCTGCTTCCAAAAGAGCCACCGCTGTTGCGTCTACAACTCCGCACGTCTCACCCCACCCCACCGCCAACCCCACCCGGGTTCCCGGGTTCACGAACCTGGGCAACACGTGTTACCTCGCCGCGACGACGCAGCTTTTGCTTGGCGTGCCGGCGTTCGTTGACGAGTTGGCGGGGTTGGTTGCGGGTGTTTGCGAAAACGACGGAACCAAGGGTGTTAGTTCGAACCACGGAACGGTCTCGAGACCGACATCAACCGAGTTGTTCCCGGACGATTCCGTGATGCGCGCGGTGTTGGGGTTACTCACAAGGCGCGCCGACGCGGCGCGCGCGTTCGACGCCGGGATACCCAACGCGCGCGCCTCGTTGGCGCCGCACGCGTTGAAACGAGCGGCGCAGACACGACGCATGCGGTACAACGGGTTCGCGCAGCACGACGCGCACGAGTTTTTAGTGGACACCCTGGACTTGATGGAGGAGGATTTGCAAACCGCGTGTTACGGAAACAACAAAAAAGGAATCGTGCCTTTGCACCGCACCGTGTGTCCCACCCGACGCGCGTTCACGGGGGCGTCCAGGGTGACGCTGACGTGTGCTTTGTGCGGCGACGTTTCGTATTCCACGGAGTCGTGGCGGCACTTGAGCCTGGAACTCAGCGCGGGCGAGTCCCGGGAGGGACCTGTTGGTGGCTCGCCGCTTCCGCTGCAGGCGCTACTGCAGAGATGCTTCGCCCCCGAAACCGTGGAGCGGCGGTGCGCGAAAAACACGTGTGGCGGTAGGCACGCGTCATTGACGCGACAGGTCCTCCGGGCGCCGAAGACGCTGCTGGTGCACCTGAAACGCTTTCGCGCGGCGGCGCAAGTACTTCCGACGGCGGCGACAACCGCGACCGGGGCCCCACTCGTTTCGCCAAACGAACCCAGAGTCGGCGCCGATTGCGTCGAACCCCCGTCTGCCCCACTCTTCGCGCTGCCGCGCATGATCAAAGACGGCCAACGCGTGGAGCTTCCCGAGTTCGTCTCGCTTGTGGACTTCGCGAGTCAAGACGTTCGCGGACCTCCGGTGGTCTCGAGTCTCTCAACCTCAACCTCAACCGAAACCGACACCGAAACAGACGACGCCTCTGCGGCGACGGCGGCGTACGCCGACGACGCGTCCACGCGCGGCGACGACGCGCTTTCGCGGATTGGACGTTACAAACTCCGGGGTTTGGTGTCGCACCTGGGGTCATCAATGCGGAGTGGGCACTACACGTCGACGGTTCGTATGGATGCGGGTCAGGAGGCTGATGAAAAAAAGAAAGACGCATACGCCAAAGAAAAAGAAAACTGGGTCGCCTTTGACGATTCCTTCGCGGCGCCGGTCGGCTCGCCGGTTTCGAAACGCGGCGAAACGCGAACGGAGCGCGACTGGTACGTAGCCGCGTTCGAGTGCGCACGGTGAGGAACACGGGGTGTGTACGGGTTTAGGGGAACTTAGGGTTTAGGTATAGGGTTTACGAGGGTTCCGGGTAACGAGATGCGGACGTATACATGACGGATTTATGCATACTAACTCGAGAAGACCTTTTCCTAAATATGCCAAACCTTTCCCTCTGTTCGGTACTCTTTAACTCTTCACAACTCCCTTTTTACCATAAATCCTCAGTACTCCTTCCCGGTTCCGGGTAAAAGTCGCGTCGAGCCACGTTGGGGGTTCCGTACGCGCGGTCGAAGTTCCGTGAGTGTTTCACGATCGCGGCTATTGCTAGGCCCGAAGCGGCGTCAAGGCCGTCCATCACCACCGATTCGTCGCGCTCGCCTCGCCATATTTTTTCAATCACGTCACTCGTGATCCGCCACCCCTCTTTTCTCAAGCGCGGCACGATTTCGGTGTTGATCACAAACACGCGGTCGTCGCCGTTCGGTTCGGGGATCCAAGGCACCGCCGCGATGGCCTCGAACAGCTTGTCGTTGACTTTCAAGGCGCCCTGTAACTCGCTTCGGCGTTTGCGGGACATCTTGCTTCCGGCGTCGTCCGTTTTTGTCGAGGTGTCGCGCTCGGCGTCGTCCATGTACGTCGCGTCGCGCGACATGAAAGCCCCGGGGGTATTTCCAGCAGTCTCGTGAGCGTTAGCGGTGTCTGTGTTTCCGCGAGTGGTCGTGTTTCCGCCATCGTGAAAATCCCCAGACCCTCCCGAGTGCCCCCTGGCGGACGGGTACAAGTCCCACCCCGGCGCCGGGTCACCCCGGGCTTGCGCCTTTGTTGTTACGCGAAAAGGGTCAGTCTTGTGCTGGGAAAACATTTCAGTCAGCGGGATTTGGGAAATACAATACAATACTTACGTTTTCCGCGGACTCGGGGTCGTGCGTCCAGTCGTCCGCTCCCCATTTAAACTCGGGAGGTATGCCGACTTCGGAAAACAACTGGGAAAGCTGTTTCTTGACTAAGTTCCTGCAGTCGCCCCCGGTGGTTTTGAACGTAAAAGGAACCACCCTGACGCCTTCCGGCGTCCCAGAGTCTTTGACGTAAAACCGCAACCTCTTTATTCCGGCGTCTGGAATCTGCCGCGACTTCGTCACCGCGTCAAGCACGCCTTGGATTGTTTTTAGGCTCTCGTCATTCACCGCACTCGCGCCAGGCGGACCGGACGCGAACAAATCAGGGTGCACCACCCGCACGAGTTTGCGCATGGCGTCTTTCAGGGCAGGCGGGGTTTCGGGTTTTTTTGGGTTTGCGGTTGGATTGATTGCATCGGATGACTGGAGATCGGGCTTTTCCGACCCCATCACCGGTAAGGTCACCCGTTGTGACGTAACCCGGACCCCGCGTTTCACCTTGGACGCGTACGCACGCGTCTGCGTGCCGTGTGCCTCGGCGGCTCGGTGACAGGGCGTTCTCCAGCCAGCCAGGTGCGCGCGCGGCCTGGTGTCCAACACGAACGCGCTCGGAGACGGGGCTGATTCGTTAAAATCGTTAAAACGCGACGACGCGCGTGTCACGGTGACCACGGGTGACAGCGCCAGCGCCTGTTCAGGCGCGTGCGTCGCGATGCAAACGTCGCGACCGTGCGCCGCGACGACGCGTGCGGCGCGGGTCCACGCGCGCCACATCGCGCCAGCGCGAATGGCGAAACAGACTGCTGCAGGCGAACTTTCCGGCTAAAGGCTTTGAGATCGTCATCACGTTTCCGATAATCTGGAACGTGATTGGAAAAGTTAACAAGCGCCGGGTTCACGACGTCGCCGTCACAACGCACGACACTCTTGTGCTGGCGTTCTCGACTCTGCGTTCGCGTCGCGCATGCTCGCGACGCGACTCGTCGCGAGGCACACGTTGAGTACCGACATCCGAGGCAGAACAGCGGGTATTACGATTTTGTGTCACTTTCGGGGACGTCGCTTTCATCCCCAAAAAGGCCATCAGCACGTCTCACTCGCGACGATGTCCACGTCCGAGACGGGCCGAGAAATGTCGCTGCAAAATATTTGGGCCGAGGCGTACGACGCGTGGATCGACGTGCCCGGCGAAACGGGAACGCGCGTGGTGTACGCGCAACCAGTCAGTCGGGAATTTGGGGCAGGCGGACGTGTTGATGACCATGAAAACAACAGCCAACCCTTCCCGCGAATCCTAACCTCCTCCGTTTCATTCGCGCTCACTGGGTTTAACAAGATGGGCGTGCACACATCAATCGAAACAAACAAGGCGGCGAACGATGCGTTGTTTGGCGAGTTGCGTGGGTTAAAGTCGCCAAAACCAATCGCGACGTGGCGCTCGTTCGGGTTCTCAACGGACTGGAGGGAAGACGGGTTCGTGGTGGCGTATGCGTTTGAAGATGGAGATGTCGCGCGCGAGCAAATCAAACGGCTCGCCGTGAAGTACGAACAAGGCGCGATTTACGAATACGCGCCGGTTGCGTTACCAGTACCGGTACCGGTAGACGCGGGTGACGTGCCAACTCAACACGTTTCCTTGGAAAACAAAAAAGCAATCCACGAAACCGTCGGTATCTCCCAAACAATCTTGCTTCGAAAAACAATCCCAGCCGCCATGAGCCACGCGGTCGAGGCGGACGTGCTTTTGCGGCGGTGCCCTAAACCGGAGGGGCTGGAACTCGCGGAGCTGGACATACCGGATGACGCGTATGCACAGCAGAGTGTTTGAGTGGAGCTGTAGTGTGTTTGAGTGTGGCTATATTGTATCAAAACAATCGAGTGTTTTTTTTTTTTGGTTTTTCCAGGTCCTCCTCTCGGTTTTCGTCTCCCCATTTTTTTCGAGTTTCGCGTCTACGCGTCCTCCTCCATGTCCTCGTCGTCTCCGCCTCCCCCCGGCGAGTACGACGGCGAGGTCGGTGAGTACGCGGGCGAGGTTGGCGAGTACTGCGGCGACGTCGGCGAATACGCCGGGGACGTGGGCGAGTACGCCGGTGAGGTGGGCGAGTACGCCGGCGATGTTGGCGAATAAGCAGGCGACGTGGGCGAGTACGCCGGGGACGTGGGCGAATACGCCGGCGAAGTCGGGGAATACGCCGGCGACGTGGGCGAGTACGCCGGCGACGTGGGCGAGTACGCCGGCGACGTGGGCGAGTAAGCAGGACTTGTCGGTGAATAAGCCGGCGAAGTCGGTGAATACGCCGGCGAAGTCGGTGAATACGCCGGGCTCGTCGGCGAATACGCGGGCGACGTCGGAGAGTACCCGGGCGACGTGGCGGTGCCGTACGCGCCGTTCCCCGTTGACTCGGCGCCAGGGGAGAACCGCATGGATTCGTCAAACGGCGACGCCATTCCCGTGTTCGGCGAGAGCAAGAAGGAAGGGGACATGTTCCCGTCCCCGCCTCTGCCGGGGGTAACACCCCGACCTGGGGTAACACCCGCCCCCACGCCCGCGTCGCCGTACGCGACCCCCAAGTCCTGAGAGGGGAAAAAGAAAAAGGTCAGTCTTCCCGTGACTTGTATGCGCAAACAGGGCACTTGCGATGTGTGTAGTGCGCAGTAAATAATCACGTAGGAGCGAGGGAAAAGGAACACGTACCAAGTCCACGGCTTCTTTCAGCATTTCCTCGTTCAGGTGTAACCCGAACTCGCCCGTGCCGAGCGGACAGAATTGGCCGAGCATGATGTTTTCGCTCAAACCGGTCATCCGGTCCCTCTCCGCGAACGCGGCGGCTTCCATCAGAATGTCAACCGTCTCCTCAAACGAGCACCGCATCAAGGGCCCGGTTTCCACTCGGTTTATGCCGTGCCGCGTGATTGACATGAGGTGCCCCCTGTACGTCATCACCTCCACCAGAATCGCGAGGTGCCGGTAGTTCACGTAACTCCCGTCGAACTCGATCACGCCTCTTAACTCTTTAAGTAAGGTGTTCCGCACGGCTTCAATACCCAGCACCTGAATCACCTCAATCAGATGGTTACTCGTCGTGCGCCGGAAGTCAACCTCTTCCTGGTTCATCACCTCGAGTAAATTGACCCCCTCCGTATCGAGCATCCACTCGCTGGTTTTCCCAAACGCCTCCGTCACGGGGTCCACGCCCATCACGTTGGCTTCCCTGATGAACACTTTTTTGATATCCGCTATGCCGCGCAGCGCCAGGTTGTCGAGCATCTGCGCCTCTAGACGTTTCAGAAACACCTCATCCTCCGTGTTCCCGACGTCGTCCCCTTGCTTCTCGAGTTCGTTGTTCATGATGCGGATTCGTAGTAACAACTTCTCCGCGTTGTCGTCGTTGAAAATGCAGGAAAGGTCATCCTGGAAATCCGCGTTCACGCGCTCCGCCAGATCTGCCATCAACAGCTTCTTATCCACCATCATCTCCCGGTTCAGCTCTATGCGCAGCAGCCACGGCGACATCCGCGACGCGTCAACCTCCTCGTCAGGCATCTCGTAGTACGAACGCACGAACTCCCGGTCCTCGTCAATCACCGTGTCCGTCGGATCGGGGTCGTAGTGCACCTCGCTCATCGCCGCGACGCTGTGCAGGGTGGTGTACTCCAGCTTGGCTTGGACGCTCTTGGCCATCGCGCGGTCGCCCGCTAAATCAGCGCGCAGCGCGACGGTTAAACTGGGGGTTTTGATTTGTTTCGCGATGTTGATGATCTCCTTTAGCCGAGGCACACCAAGCGTAACGTTCTTCGCGGATACACCGGCGAAGTGGAACGTGTTCAAGGTCATCTGCGTCGCGGGCTCGCCGATGGATTGCGCGGCGACCGTCCCGATTCCGTCGCCCGGTGGCGCCAAGGCCATTTTGAACCGGCTCTCGACTTCACCGATCACCCAGTTGAACGCCGCGGGGGAGAGCTTGAACTCCCTCATGACTCTCTTTGCTGATAAAGTACTTCGCACAAGCGCGAAGAATAGAATCGTGCTGTTCCGCTGCGCCTCCAGGGAAAGCGCGTCTTGCCCGGGCACCACGACGAGGCCGTTGAGCAGCGACCGCACGCTTTCGATGACGTTCACGGCTTGCAGTTCTTCCCGTTCCCGTCCGGGGGCTGAGACGTCTTTGACCAAGCCGTAGTTCTTCTGCGCGTTCCAGATGATCCGCTTCAGGTTGACGGGGAGATGAACCCCCGGGTCACCGGTGCTCATGGTGGTCCGCAGCTCTTCCCGGTCAGCAAGCACCTGTTCCCACTCCGCGTCCAGAAGCGCGCGCTTCTCCACGCTGCTCGCCAAGTCAAACGCCTGGCTTTCCGACATGTACCCCTTCCCAAACGCCGGTTCATCGGGGTCCAGGTGGAACGTGCTTCGGAACTTTTCCTTGTTGTGCCTTAACGTGTCTATTTTCTGGCTCTCTACGTACGTCGCGTCCATGCCGTCCTCGCCGTACAGGAACTGAATAACATCCCCGGCGCTGTTCCGCACGGTGCCGTCGTACTTCACGATGATGTCCTCCATCGCCTTTACGAGGCGGCGCTGGATGTACCCGGTTTCGCTTGTCTTCACCGCCGTGTCGATCAAACCTTCCCGGCCACCCATGGCGTGGAAAAAAAACTCCTGAGGCGTCAGACCTCGCAGGTACGAGTTCTCCACGAATCCTCTGGATTCGGGGCCAAAGTCATCCTTCGTGAAGTGCGGTAACGACCGCCCGTCGAAACCGAACGGAATCCGCTTCCCTTCCACGTTTTGCTGCCCCACGCACGCGATCATCTGCGAGATGTTCAGGAAAGATCCTTTCGATCCCGCCTGGACGGTCATCTTGACGTTGTTCGTGTCATCCAGGGATGACTGCGCGCTGTTCCCCGCGTTGTCCCTCGCTTTGTTCAGAATCTGGTTCACCTTTTGTTCAAAACTCTGCTGCATGGTCATCCCGGGTTGCATTTCGAGTTCGCCTTTTTGGGCCAGGTTGATCACCTCTTTCACGTCCGCCTTGGCTTTCGTGATCGTGTCGTTGATCTCCCGCATCGTGCCGTCATCCGCGATCGTGTCGCTGATACCGATGGTGAACCCGTGGTGCAGAAGCCAGTGGTTTAGTAACCACTGGACCTGTGAGATGAACCCGCGCGCCGCGGTGGGGCCCCACTCTTCCCAAATCACGTGAATCAACCCGCCGCCGCCGCTGCCCATGGTTTTCTTGCAAAGCGTCCCCGTGATGAGCTCGCCCTGGTAGGATTAACCCCGAAAGCGTCAGTCGGTCGTGATGTGTATATCTGGGATTGCACAGGGTACCGTGTTGTGACTTCGTAACTGTTACCACGGTAACAGGTACCAGTACGTATTACGTAAACAGTCGGGCGGGTAATCGGGCCGATCGGGGAGGCGGTGTGTGGTGACGGGTGGGAAAGGCGCTTACCCTTTCGATGCGCACGCCGGTGTCGTCCACGCTGAAGTCGCCGTCATCCGCATCACGCGCCCACGCGCTCGTGCGCAGCAAACTCACGTCCGGTACGAACATCGTGAACACCTGTTTCCCGGTCCAAAGCGGTTCCGGTTTCAGCACCGCCGGTTTGGGAACCTTCCCGTCCCAGTTCTCAAGCCACATCAGGATGTTCATGAACACGTCTTTGGTGATGAAGCAATCTCTTTTCGTCATCAACCTGCAGGCAAGCAGGGTGTCCTGCACCACCGCCATGACAGGTTTGTTCGCCTGCGGAGACACGATCATCTTCGGGACCATCATCAGCTCCTGCACCTCCGCCCGCGTTTCCATGGACTGCGGCAGGTGCATGTTCATCTCGTCGCCGTCGAAATCGGCGTTGTACGGCGGCGTGACGGAAATGTTCATGCGGAACGTGCTGTACGGCATGATCCGCACGCGGTGCCCCATGATGCTCATCTTATGCAACGAAGGCTGCCGGTTAAACAACACGCAGTCGCCGTTGATCATGTGTCGTTCCACCCTGTAGCCGTACTCTAACCGTTTTTCGGATTCCTTCTTCAAAAAACGGAGGTCAAGGCGCTGGCCGTCTTCGCGGATGATGTACTTGGCGCCCGTTTCGCCGGGCGGTGGGTGCGGGCCGTTCTCCACCAGTTTCCGTAGCCGCTCGATGTTGTACGGCGTGACGGTTTCGGGGTAGGTCATGTTTAGGGCGATTGACCAAGGCACGCCGAGTTCGTCCAGCATCAGGTTGGGGTCTGGGGTGATCACCGTGCGCGCGCTGAAATCCACGCGCTTGCCCATCAGGTTACCCCGGATGCGCCCAGCCTTGCCTTTCAGGCGTTCGCTGATGGACTTAATGGGCCGGCCACTCCGGGTCAGCGCCCTCGGCATCCCCGCCACGGTGTTGTCCATGAACGTCATGATGTGGTACTGCAGCAGTTCCGTGAACTCGCCTATTACGTGCTGCGGGGCGCCGTTTTGTTCCTGGCGCTGCAGGTTTTTGTTCGTGCGCACGATCTCCATGAGCTTCACGGTCAGGTCGTCTTCCGAGCGCGTGGACGCGTCGAACGCCACAGACGGCCGAACCGGGTGCGGCGGCACCGGCAGTACACTGAGAATGAACCAACTCGGGTGCGCGTGCTCCGGGTCCAACCCGAGGATCCGGCAATCCTCGTCGGACACGTTTTTCAAAATCTCGAAAGCGCGCTCCGCGCTGAGCACGAACTTCCTCTCGCCGCCTTCGGGCAGAAAACCACCCTCCTCGCCGGCTTTTTGTTTGAACTCGCACGTGATCTTCATGCCTTCCAGCCGGTACTGCGGTTGGGGGGTACCGGACGACGGGCACACCGTGCGTGTCTTGCACGCATCCGTGAACTTCCGAAGCCGCTGCTTCGGGTTCTTCACGCGCATGAGCTGCGCGAAGCGGGGGTCGGAATCCTATGGATTTTTGGGATTGATTTGGCCGCGATGGATGGACGGGAGCGAGTACACGCACGATCGACGATGTATTACGAGAGGGTCAGTGTGTGTTGTTAGGGTACGTCTGGTACGACTCTTAATCGTGTTAATCGTCCCCAAAGGTTTCGGGGTAGGTGACCAACCACGGGCGGCGCGATCGCGCGCTCTGACACTTGTCAGAAATCGCCAAAAACGCGGCCAGAATTTCCCTCAGAAATCGTATGGCGGCCAGTCAGGCTTCGTGGCACTCGGCCTGGGCGGCTGGGACGTCGTGGAGTGTGACCGTACCTTGTCGATCATCAGCTTGCTGCTGGAGTGCCCGACGCATCGCAGCACGTGCACCACGTTCTTAATAAACCCGTGGTGGTACACCGGCTTGGCGAGCTCCAGGTGTCCGAAATACCCTGGGGTGTCCGTGCTGCCCATCCCATCCGTCTCGCACTTCATCGCGCGGTCCATGGTTCCCATCCGCGGATCGGACAAACCCCCCCGCTTCGGCTTGCCCTTTTCGTACGTCTCGCTGGTTTCGATCTCGCACACGGACATTTTGCGCTGTGTACGTGCGCATTGTGGGACGAGGTCGAGGTGGGAAACAACAGGGTCAGGTCAAGGCGTGGACAACGGCGGCAGCGCACGACAGGCAACCCTAGACATTTTATTTTGTGAGTGAACCACGCGCGGCGGGAGAATTTGGCATTCGCAAAGCGGCGGGCACGCACGATCTCATCGGGAGACAACACCCCGAACTGCACCGCCTTGACCCGCCGCAGCTCCGCGGTGCTGTGCGGGAACCGGTCGATCACCGACATCGTGCGTCGGGGTCGTGGAGAAAAGGGAGCTCCTCCGACCCTGCGCGAGCGCTAGTGTTTCGATCGATCGAAACCGCGACGTTGAAACAGACTGCGAGAGGGTGAAAGGCGCGACGAGATCGAGACGAGACGAAACCTGAGAGGCACAAAATGTCGCGGCCCTCTGCTTCCGCCCCGGCTGTGTCGAATGACGGCGGCATCGTAGTCGCCCTGTTCCTGATGGTTCTCGCAAAGGCGGTTGTCATGTTCGGCGCCGTGGCCTTTTACGCCAACGCGTCCAACACCAGCCAATGCACCGACGCTGCCCGTTCGTCTCGGCTTTTGCGTTTGCTGTCGGGGTGGGCCAATCTGGGCAACGCCGCGGTGCACGCGCTGCTGGTAATGTACACCGTTGGTAACGCGGGCGATGCTTCCGAGTATTGGATAACGGAGCGAGAGATTGGCGGCGTTGCGGGGCCAGTCGTGCTCGCATCGATTAACCTCGCGCTCGGGCTCGTCGCGGTGCTGCAACCGTCGGCCTGGGGTGAGAGTGGCATGTGCGTTTGCGTCGGTTGGAACACATTCGTCGCGGTCGTCGGCACAGCCGTCCCCGTGGTCTGGCCCCGTTTCTTAGCCGAGGGCCTGGCCTCGTGGCCGTACCCCGTGGTTTGGATATGGCTCACCATCTACGCCTGCGAGCTCACCGCTCTCGTCGCGTCAATGACCTGGTACGCGTTGTCGTTGTCGTTGTCCAGAAACCGAAAACGCGCCGAGAAAAAGCGCTGAGAGACGAGTTCGTGGACCACTTCAGTTGTACCATAGGTGGTAGTTTGGGTGAAGGGACTATTACCTCTGGTTGTACAGACACTTTTTTTACAACCTGCTCGCCGACGCGAGCGCCAGCCTTTGGTACCTGGAAGCTCCCCCAGGCGGCTTGCCGTCCGGCGACACCATCTCTTCCGGTTTGACCCACGCATCGAACTGTTGTTCCGTGACCAGCCCCAACTCAACGCCCGCTTGCTTTAAAGTGGTTCGCTCCAAGTGCGCCTTCTTCGCGATTTTCGCCGCGGCGTCGTACCCGATGTGCGGGTTCAGCGCGGTGACGAGCATCAATGAGGATCTCATCAGCTCGTCGATGCGTTCCAGGTTTGGTTCGATGCCTCGCACGCAATTCACCGCGAACGAAACCGAGGCTTCCGACAGAAGCTTGATGCTCTGCAGGTTGTTGAACGCAATCAGCGGCTTCGCGACGTTGAGCTCGAAGTGCGACCCCGCGGCGCCGCCCAGCGTCACGCCCGCGTCGTTGCCGATGACCTGCGAGCACACCATCATCATTGCCTCGCACTGCGTCGGGTTTACCTTGCCGGGCATGATTGACGAACCTGGTTCGTTCGCGGGGAGGTTTAATTCGCCAAGGCCGGCTCGTGGGCCGCTGCCGAGCATGCGCACGTCGTTTGATATTTTCAGCAAAGAAAGCGCCATGGTTTTTAGCATCCCTGATAACGCAATCTGCGCGTCGTGCGCGGCTAAGCTTTCAAACTTGTTCGGCGCAGACACAAACGGCAGCCCCGTGAGTTTCGATATCTCGTGCGCCATCTTGTCCGCGTACAGGGGATGAGAATTCAACCCGGTACCGACCGCGGTGCCGCCAACCGCGAGCTCGGTTAAATGCACCAACGACGCCTCGCGATGGGTAAAACACAGTGTCAGTGTTTCGGGCCATGTTACGTGAGTAGCTACGGGCGGACAATCGGCGAAACAGTCGGCGTCGTCCGGGATTTGGCGAAACGCCCAACACACGTACCTTCGCCCTGAGTAACGAATTCTTCATCTGCTGCGCGTACCCGCCGAACTCCTGCCCCAGGGTTATAGGCACCGCGTCCATGAGATGCGTCCGGCCTATTTTGACGATTGTTTCCCACTCCCTCGATTTGCGCTCTAAATCGTCCCGTAGAACACGCAAACCCGGAATCAGCCCCTCTCGTACTTCGTACGCGGTCGCGACGGACATGGCGGTGGGAAAAACGTCGTTGGAACTCTGTGGAGAGTGCAAGAAGAAGGTCAGGGTCAGTCTTGTGGAAACAGTTACGGCCGTAGTGCACTACGTAAACAGTCACGAACGGGGCGGTCAACGGCGAGGCGGATTTGTGCACCAAAAAACCCACCTGGCTCATGTTCACGTGGTCGTTTGGGTGCACCGGCGTTTTGCTTCCCAAAACCGAACCCACCATCTCGCACGCGCGGTTTGAAATAACCTCGTTGACGTTCATGTTGGTCTGCGTGCCACTGCCTGTTTGCCACACCACCAGTGGGAAGTGCGCATCTAGCTTTCCCTCGATGATTTCTCGCGACGCGGCGCGAATCAGCCCCGCGATTTCCGAGGGTAACTTTCCCAGATCCTCGTTAACACTCGCCGCCGCGTGCTTTACAATCGCAAGCGCACGCAACATCTCAACAGGCATCTTTTCGCCTCCGATTTTGAAGTTTTCAAGGCTTCTCTGCGTCTGCGCGCCCCAGTACTTGTCACTCGGGACGCGCACGGTACCCATGGAGTCGGTCTCCTCGCGCCAAAAAAGTTCGGTGGTTGTTGTTTCGGGAGCACGAGAAAAAAGGTGCGAGCCACTCGGGAGGACTCTGCTGTCCTGAGACACACCGGCTTCGGGGCGCATCAGCGTGAGGAGGCGAGAACCCACGCCCGCGGGTGAGGGGTGGTGACTCGCTTGCGAGGCCATGGCGCGCGGAACAGGGAGGCGCGGCCGGGAGAATGGCAACAAGCTCATCCTTGTCAGCAAATTTACCAACACTTTTTTGGCGCCAGCCAGATTTTCCCGAGCCTGCGAGGCGGCTGCAGATCAAGATCCCCAGATCGTCGGCCTCCGATCGTCCCAGCTCACTCGACGTCACACTCGGTTTCCGCCGGTGTATGCTCCCCGCGCTTCTCGCTCGGAGTTTCGTGACTGAACTCGTTCACCATCCAGCTCGTTTGCGTTTCAAGGCCAACGCATACTCTCCCCGAACCGCCACGCGTTGCATGTCCGGCACGAAACGAATGGCGCCCACCACGATCGGCACGCACGACGGTTCCTTCCACTGCGACGAAGCCTTGGGGTGTTTTCTGCTCCAACAAACAAGCGCGTACTCTGGTGGCGAGATCGTGCGTTCGCGAGACCCTGAAGTGTTGGCGACCTGCGACGTCGTCATCGACGTGGGCGCGACGTACGACCTCGCGAAGAACAAATTCGACCACCACCAGAAAGGCTTCACGGAGGTTTTCGGGTTCGGGTTCACCACCAAACTCTCGTCCGCGGGCTTGGTGTACAAGCACTTCGGCCGGGAGATCGTGGCGAACGTGTTGGGGTGGAAACAAGGCGACGAACGGGTGGAGAAGATCTTTTTAAAGATGTACAAAACGTTCATAGAAGCCGTTGACGCGAACGACAACGGCGTGAACCAGTATGACACGGACGCGCCGCAGAAGTATGAAGTCAACACGTCACTTCCCTCAAGAGTTGGCAAGCTGAACCCCGCGTGGAACGAACCGTTTACCCCAGAGTCGCAACTCACGCAGTTCAGGAAGGCCATGGAAATGACCGGCGCCGAGTTCGTGGACGCGCTGAAGTACTACGGCAAATCGTGGTTGTTAGCCAGGGGGCACGTGGTGCAGGCGTTGGACGAAGGTACGGCCGCCCGGTCGTTTCCCAAATCCGCCACGCACTGTTTTATCTCTCAGCTGGTGACTGTTGCCCATACATCGCGATATACAAGACTGACACTTTCCGGGTTGAATTTTTCGTACAGCGAAAACGACCCACCCTTCCGGCGAGATCCTGAAGCTGCCCGGGTACTGCCCGTGGAAGGAACACCTGTTCGAGCTCGAGGCGGAGCGAGGCACGGACCCGCTTCCCAAGTACGCGCTGTACGAGGACACCGGCGGGGCGTGGCGCATCCAGGCCATCCCGCTAACGCCGAACTCGTTTGAAAACCGCAAGCCTTTGCCGAAAGCGTGGCAAGGCGTTCGTGATGGTGCGTTGGACGCGGTGTCTGGCATCGACGGGTGCGTCTTCGTGCACGCCGCCGGGTTCATCGGGGGAAACAAAACCTACGAAGGCGCGCTCGCCATGGCGGCGAAGGCGCTAACGATTGAGTACGTCAAGTGACCGGTTAAGTGACCAGTTTTGCAAGCGCCATCTGCATCACAAAACGGATTCGGGAGGAATCCGAAACTGGGGACCGACGTCCCAGGAGCATCTTACCACGTGCAAAAACGGATTCTTTTGGAGCATCTTACCACGTGCAAAAACGGATTCTTTTGATCCGAACCCGGAGCAATTCTCCAGGTTGAACCTGACACAAAAACCAGGTCGCGAGTCGCCGACCCGACTCGAAAGTTGAGTAGCGTACAACAGTACGACGAAATGCTCTATTATGCCTAAGGCATAATACCTTCGAATTCATCGAAGATAATACCTGCGTCATGCAGATACTTCCCCGCGCACCGCAGGATAGTGGTATTTCTTTTTGACAAAAATAGAGAGATAAAAAGTTTATTTCTTTCCCTTCCCCTTCCCCCCCCCTTTTATCCCATCCCCCTTCGCCGCCTCCGCCTCCGCTTTCGCCAGTTCCTGCTGGGCGACTTTCTCGTCGCGGTCGGTTTGGTACGCTTTGTGTAGGAACTGCATGCGCGACGCGGCGCGCGCGCGCTTTTCCGCGCCCCCGCTCGCGTCTTTTTCCGCCTTCGCCGAAGCTTTTTGCTTTTCCGCTTTTCCGTTTTTACACAAAAGTGTCAGTATTTCGTAACGTGGCCTGAGTAATTACTCTGGACAACCGTCAAAACAGGGTTTGGGAAATGCGGGGACGTACCTTGTCGTATTTTCTGCAGCCCAAGCTCTTTTTCATACGCCCCCGTCACAGACGGCAGCCTCTCCTCAAGCACCTCCAAACGCGCGTTTGTTTCGCTTAGTTGCCGCGCCCGCTTCTCCGCGTCCGTCGCGTGTTTCGCCTCAACAACAACGCACCGCTTTAACAGGTCGGCGTCTTTTTTATCCAAAAACGTGGCGATCGTTCGATGCGCGTTTGTCTCCCTCAAAACCTCCCCGAGCAAAACCTCGGTTTCCCGTCGCAACGACGACAACGCCTGCGCCCGCGTTCGCGCGCCGCACTCGCTGTTCGCCACGACGTCTTTGGAGTTTTGAACACGAAAAGTGTCAGGGCCTTGTATATCGCGATGTATGGACAACGGTCACCAGCTGAGAGATAAAACAGGGAGTCTATGATTTGGGAAATGCGGGGACATACCTTTCTTGGCGAAAACGGTTTCCACGCCGGTTTTCGTTTTTTTGGTTTTCAAGTCGTGTTTCATCTCGTCCACGATTTTGGTTTTGTTTGCTGATAAAAAAGAAAGATAAAAAGGAAAGTGTCAGTTCCGTATGCGCAATCAGTCTGCAGTCGGCGGGACGAGTTGGGTGGGAAATAGAGCCCAACTCTGTGACTGTTTGCGTATACAAAGACGTACCTTCCCAGGCGTCGTACGCTTCCTGTTCGGCGCGGATGTGTTTTTTCAACAAATCAACCTCGAGTTTTGCCAGAAAAGTGTCAGTATTGTACGGTCAAACAGTCGGAGGGATTTGGGAAATGCAATACGTACCTCTCGCGAAACGTTCGTTTCCCGTATGTGGACTTGTTCTTTGTCCAAATCCTTGGCTTGTTCCTTGACCCGCCTGCGAACTAGCCCGGGAAAACTGTTGTCGTCGCGTAGGGTTTGCAAAGTTTCCGCGACTAAACTCTGAAGTTCCGCTCTTAACCCGACGGCCCAAAGAAGATTCGCCCGCAAATCGGGGCTTTCTTTCAAGTTGACGCAAAGCTCGCGCGTGGTGGACCTTAGCGTTGTGGCGGTTTCGCTGACCCGGCGCTGGTTCTCCAAATAAGGCGCCTTGTTCGCCGCGTGCATGAGCGTCTCCCTCTCGCCAAGCAGACTTTCGAACCGCTTCTCAAGCAAAAACTGCGTTTGCATCACGCGGCTGATCTCGGCGCCCACGCCCCGGGACATCTCCGCAGCCTGGGTTGTTAGTCAGCAGATTCGGGGAATGAATTGGGTGCGAAGGAGTGGTCGCAGTGGTCAGAATGCGGTGTGAAATTAAGGTATCCATAGACCTTGCATCTCGTGGTGAGCGTATTCGTTGAACGCCCCGGCGCGTGCTTTGAAAATGCGGCGCTCAAAGTACTCGACGAACGAATGCCTTCAATTGTGCCAAATCGTGTTTGGGATGGATGATGGGATCGTGTCCGGGTCGGGTCCCACCCATCCCGCGGGCGTGGTTCCGACCGTGGGTCCCACCACCTACCTGCTCAACCCCGTCTACTTTCAAAAGGTTCAACAAACGCAGTCTCTGGAAAAGCCTTCCCAGCACCGCGCTCGCCACCACCGCGTCCACGTCGCCGAGCTCCGCGTTTGGCAACCCCGAGGGTTCCGAACTCAGGTCGCTGTCGGACTCCAGCCACAGCGTGGGGTCGTGCGGAGGCATTCTTTTATGTTATCGCAGTGCAGTGGACGAGTCTGGGAAACACACGCGCGTCACGGCGCGAAGCAGTCGCGGACCGCGACTGCGAACGCGCGTACCTCGCTGTGACGAGGATTGGGAAGCAAAGTCGAGCTTTCACAATTTCTGTATTTTTGTCGAGGCAAGATTACAAGAGGAGGTCCGAAAAGTTAACTAACGGGCGACGGTTTCGGCGCGACGACGTCATGGAAGTAACGGCCGTTATTGCCTCTCGGGAAAGTCCGATGCACACCTTACGACTACCCCCCCCCTACAGCTCGGTTCTTTCTACAATCGCGTCTCGAATCGCGGCGGTGAAGTCGGTTTTCTCGGCGCACGAGATACACGGAATCCCGTTCGCGGCCAACACGGCTTTGAGTTTTGAAACCCGCATTGTTTCGTACGCGAGATTTTTGTCCAGCTTCGTGCCCGTTTTCGGGGTTGACACCACGCCAAGACACGCCCCGGCGCCGTCGCCGTGTTTCCAGGACTCGACCCACTTCGCCACGTCGGTCGGGTTCATCATCGTGTGAAGAAGCTCGCCGGCGTACTCGACCGTTCGCGACGCGTCGCCTCCGCACGCCAAAACCAGGGAAGGAAACCGAGGCGCGTCCATCAATTGTAACGCCAGCCCTTCGTTCCGCGCCCGAACCTCACAGAAAAAGAACCTCCCTTTCAAAGTGTTCGCCAGAACTTTGTACCACGCGGGGGTCTCCGTGGTGTCGCTGAAAAACAAAACGCAAACGGCTTCGCGTCCGCATCGGTTCCCCTTTACTTTTTCAGTCAGGAAAGCTTCCAGCTGCTCAGGTTTCCTCACGTTGTTTATGTTCACAGGGAGTTGGTCTAGGGTCCATGTTTTTAAGGAGCTCAAATCCCGCTCGCCGTCGTAAGTAACCGTGACACTTCCTTTTTTGAGTCTGATCACCGGGAAACTAGAAACGCCCTCCACGCCGCACAACTGCGATTGTAAAAGAAAAGTGTCAGTCTTTCGGGCCATGTTCGTAACTTGTATTCCGCAAACAGTGCACTTGTGATGTATTTGTAAGAGCCGCGAGTACTGGTACGAATACCAGTATTGCACAGTAAATAGTCACGCAGGGTCCGTAAACAGTGTGCCTGGATTTGGGAAACGCCCTCCGGCCGTACCTGTTTCTCCAGCTCGCAGTTCACGGCGCCCACTTTCACCAAGCCGTCCAGCTCAAGTGCGAGCCTCTCGAACGTCGGCGTGAACTTTTTGCAGTGCTGGCACCAAGGCGCGTAGAACATGACGAGCCACACGTGCTTCGCGTCCGACCCGGGGAACTTGTTTCTTCGCAAACTCTTGACGCCCGAGTCTTTGGCGAAGAGATTTTCCGTTGACCGAGGCGCGCCTGCGTTGTTATTGTTTTGGGGACGGCCTCGCCGTTGTCCTCCCCCTCCCCGTGAACCCCCAGAAGACTCTTCCCCGAACATCTGCGCGAAGATATCGAACGGGTCCCTTTGCTGACCTCCCCGTCCAGCCCCTCCGCCGCCGCCCCCGAACTGGAACGTGAACTGCGATCCCCCGCCGCCCGGGAACCCGCCCGGGAAACCGCCTCCGCCGAACCCACCTTGCCCGCCTCCTTGCGATGGATGCCCGCCTTGTTCGTGCTGCTTCACCCCGTCCTCGCCGTACGTGTCGTACACCCGCCGCTTGTCGGCGTCACTCAAAACGTCGTACGCCACCGCGACTTCTCCGAACTTCTCCTCGGAACCGCCCTTGTCCGGGTGGTGCTTCAACGCCATCTGCCGGTACGCCTTCTTCAAAGTCCGATCGTCCGCGCCGCGGTCGATGCCGAGGACCTTGTAAAAATCCCTACCCGCGCTCGCGCAGACCACGACTGCGGCCAACACCAACGCTCTTAGCAGGGTTTGGATGCGCATCTTGAGGAGATGGTGGTCACGTCTCTCCGTGTTTCAACAAAAGAGCCTCGCGACGCACACACCGCGCGACGCACACTGGTGGGAAGGGAGGGAAGGGATGCCACGGTTGGAAAACAACGCAACAGACGCGTCACTCCGCCAATCACGGCTCGAGAAAACCACCGAAACAGTTCGCAAGAAACATTACGTACTGGTTTGACCACGCGCGCTTACAACGAGTAAAAACTCCTACCCTACCCCCCCCACGCGGATTCGAACCGCCCGCCTCCGGCACCGTACGCGGGTTGGCCGTAGCCGTTTCCGTATGACCCGCCGCCATACCCCCCTCCATAACCGCCGGCCGCGCCGAATCGACTCATCGAATTCAAAGCGCCGCCCATCGCTCCGCCGAGAAATCCGCCCGGAGCAGCGCCGGGCGGCAGCTTGGGCGGGTACGGTGTTGGGAACCCCAACATTCGCAACACAAACCTTGCTAGTTCCCCATACAGCGCACCACCTCGGTCCAGTAAACCAAGCAACGCGGTCATGAAGAAGTGCAGCGCCTGCGAGTTTTCGTCCACGAGCCACGCTATTTTTCCCGCGAAAAGGGCCGCGTTTTGCAGCGCCGCCATTGCGCGGCCCCACTTACTGGGCGGCGGCCCCCCGCCGTTGGGATTGTTCGGGTCCATCATGCCACCCGGCCCCGGCATCATGCTAGCCATGCCAAGCCCCATGCCCATGCGGTTGCCGTACATGCCTCCTCCGTACCCGCTTCCCAAGCCTCCGCCGTACATCCCGCTTCCCAAGCCTCCGCCGTACATCCCGCTCCCCATGCCTCCGCCGTACCCGCCGCCGCCGTAGCCTCCGTAGCCCCCTGCTCCATACATTTGCCCTGTCCCGCCTCCGTACATCGAGCCCATTGTCGTGCCGTACACCCCCCCTCCCACTGTGCCTGCGCCTGTGTACGGCGCCACCGCGTACGCACTCGCGCCGGTCGATAGCGCGCTCGTGCCGGGCGACCCGGCGAAGCGCGCGGGGGGCGGTCGGGTCACGCCGGTCGGGTTGGACTCCGTGGGGGTCGGGGATGACGGAACACGACCCGCGCCCGGTAGCTCCCACGGTTTCGGGGCGTCACCCGGCGCAACAGGCGTGCTCGCGTGCACGCTCTCTCCCGTATGTGCCGCGCGCTCCCACGGCTTGGGGGGCGGCGCTGCGAAGGAACGGTTGTTGGAATTGAGGTGAAGGGTCAGCGAGGGGCGCGACTGGATGCGTCGCAGGAACCGAACGCGTGCGAACGCGGCGCAAGGAAACGCGGTCGGGGTGGCCGCGAAACCAAACCGCGAAGGCCGACACGCACCTTGTGACATGACCGTCCTCCGTGGCGCGCGCGAGCGTGTGCCCCGAGACCTGGGAGTCGTCGTCGTGACGAGGTGCGCGAGATTTGGCAGCCCGAGGAGGAAACTTCTGGCAAATTTATTCTAAACCCGAGACGAAACACCAACTCGCGTCACTCGATCGCGCGCAGCACCGCACGCCACCCACCGCCATGTTCCGCAAAGCCCTCGTTTTCGCCACGCTCGTGCTCGCGCTTTGCGCGGCGCACGCCGAGGATGTTCCCAAAATCACGCACAAGGTAGGTGACGGTTCAGGGTGACCGCGACGTACCGATCGTTCCAGATCGGAAGTTATAGGATCGACACGAAAAACAAACTGGTGTGCCGATCTTCTAAAATTGGGCACTAAATCCGTCACCCGACCTTACACCACCTTCCACCCGAAAACCTCACCAAACAGGTGTACTTCGACGTGACCATCGCTGGTGAGCCCGCGGGAAGAATCACCATGGGTTTGTACGGCGACGTGGTGCCCAAAACCGCGGAGAACTTCCGAGCGCTGTGTACGGGCGAAAAAGGAATTGGCGAAAAAGGCAAGCCGCTTCATTACCAAGGCTCCGATTTCCACCGCGTTATTCCTTCGTTCATGTTACAAGGCGGCGACTTCACCGATGGCAACGGCCGCGGCGGCGAGAGCATCTACGGCGGGAAGTTCCCGGATGAGAACTTTAAAATCAAGCACACGGGCGCCGGAGATCTTTCCATGGCCAACGCCGGGCCGGGCACGAACGGCAGCCAGTTCTTCATGACCACGGTGAAAACGTCGTGGCTGGATGGGAAACACGTGGTGTTTGGAAAAGGTACGTCCCCGCCTTTCCCAAATCCCGCCTCCCTGTTTTACCGAAGCTGGTGACTGTTGTCCATACATCGCGATATACAAGACTGACACTTTTCTTTCCAAAAAAAGTCATCGACGGCATGGACACGGTGTTCAAAATCGAAGCCGTGGGAAGCGGGGGGGGGACGCCCTCAAAGAAGGTCACCATCGTGGAGTCGGGGGAGATTGCGATGTAAACCAACGGGGTACGAAGCGCGCGGCGACGGAAAGGAACCGACCTGTTGTGAGGAAGCGCACGCTGACGGAAACGGAAGAGTGTGCGCGACAAAAGACAGATCGAATCCGGACGCGACGCAAAGACCGGAGATTGACGAGTTCCGTCGATGCATTGTGCATCTAACGTTAGCTCGTTTCATTGCGCATCTAAACACTACCTACTACTATTACAGCCCTTGATATTACGTCCGTCACGTCGCGTTTCGCTATTTCGTCGCCGCGCCGCACGCGACGAGCGCGGCGCTGACTCTTTTTCGCAGCCGCGTCGCCAGCGCCGGTCGCGACGAGGCTTTGTTTTCGGAAAACGCAAGGACGTCATCCCGCAACCACTTGTTGACAGGTGGCTGCAACACGCCGTGAATTCGACCCATGGCGTTTCCGGCCGTCTGCCCGGTTTCGTCCGCGCCGCGACCGAGGCCGTCGCTCGGAAACGCCCACTGCGACACCACCGACATTAAACACACCGGGAACAGCAACACCACCGCGAAACCCAGGTTACTTACTTTGTTTGCGTTTCGAATGCCGCTCGCTCCAGCATGATGTGCCCATGCGGCTCCTCCGTGATTGGTACCGTGCGCACCACCACCAACTCCTCCACCAAACCCGAGCAACCGGTTCCTCGCGGCTGTGATTTTGTTGAACCGGTGCTTCGCGCTCGCGATCGTCTCGGGCGTGTCATGCTTGTCCGGGTGATGCACCAGCGCCAAGCGCCGGAACGCGGCTTTTATCTCCGCGTCCGATGCGTCGGGGCGCAGCCCGAGGTCGGCGTGCGGGTCGCTCATAGACGCATCGGGGGAGGACGGTCTCAAGGCGCGGCAGGGTGTGTGACGTGTTCGTGTTCTGTCTGTGGAAACGCGAAACGACATTTTATGTTTTTGCGTGCATCTAGAATTAACGGAAAATATCGACTGTCTGTATGTGGAAAAATTAGAATTCTTCTCTTTGTCCTCCCGGCCGTCGATATTTGTGTGGCCGCCAAGCTGGCAGAGCCAAATGGAGGGTCCTCCGCGTTCCTCCGCGCACTTCCTCCGCACGTCACCCTTTCCATCCACACCGACGAAAACGATGGCCGCCATCTCCCAGCAGGCTCTCTGCGCCAAGACCTCCGTGGCTGGCGCGAAGCTCAACGCGAAGCGCGTCTCCCAACGCAAAGCGGTCAAGGCTTTCTCCGCGCGCGCGCAAGCCGTCGCGGCCCCCGCGGTACGTCCCTCCCAATCTTTCCTCACGCGGCGTTTCCACGCGCGTGCTCGGCGCGCGAGCTGCTGCCTTCTAGCCCTCGGTTGAGAGGAACGCGTTTGTGTGGTGGTACACGCGCGTGACGCGGCGTTTGTGCGGCGTTGCGCGGTGCGGAGACGCCACGCACGAGCCCCTTGAAGCGCGACACCCTTAACACCGATTCTCGTTTCGGACGCGCTAACGCGATCAAAGAGGGGTGCACCACAAGCTTATCCGTTTCGGCGCGCCCCGCGGTCTCGGCGAGGGGTTCGTGAAACCCGCGGATCTCGCGCACGATTTGTGTTGTTGGGCGTAACGCACTTGGGGCAAAGCGGGACGGGCCGGTTCCGGAACCGTGGGGGGGACACGACGCGTCGCCGCTTGCCCTTCCGGAGGGGTCCGAAACCAAGATCCAAGGTTGAAAAGACGAAAAAAAGACGAGTCACAACTGGAAAGGCGTCCTATTTTTTTCTTTTTTCTTTTTTCACTTGCTAACAACCTCTCTCGCTCCACGCGTCGCCTCACCAAAAACAGGGCACCTCCTTGAAGAAGGGCGTCGTTACCGGCGATGACTACATCGCCGTGATGAACCACGCGCGCGCCAACGGGTACGCCATCCCCGCGGTTAACTGCACCATGTCCCCGATCATCAACGCCTGCCTGGAAGCGGCGAAGAAAGCAAACGCGCCCATGATCATCCAGTTCTCCAACGGCGGCGGCGCGTACATGGCGGGCAAAGGGTTGAAGAACGAATCCGACCAGAAAGCCGCGGTTATGGGGTGCGTCGCGGGCGCGCTGCACGTCCGCGCTTTGGCGGAGTTCTACGGCGTGCCCATCATTCTGCACACCGACCACTGCTCCAAAGCGCTGCTTCCGTGGTTTGACGGATTGTTGGAAGCGAACGAAGAGGTTCGTGATGGGGCGTTCCCGAACCCCGCTTCGTTGTTCACAACCCCTTCGTGACTGATCGCCGAGCACCACTCCTAGGGTATTTGTACGCCCCGCGAGAGCTGGGAGGAGGTACCAGCCACCCCGCGCGACCGTAACGCGTCCCCAGGCCCCGCATTCGAACGCCGGTAAATCGACGCGGCGCTTTGACGCCGTCCGGCCGCGGCGCCCTCGGTTACGAACCCACTCATCACGCAACCCTCGCGACTGACCTTACTCGTCCACACTCGCAGTACTTCGCCAAGCACGGCGAACCCCTTTTCTCGTCGCACATGCTGGACCTTTCCGAGGAATCCATCGAGGAGAACATGGAAATCAGCGCTAAGTACCTGAAACGCATGGCCGCGATTAACTGCTTCCTGGAGGTGGAAATCGGCATCACGGGCGGCGAAGAGGACGGCGTGGACAACAGCGACGCGAACCCCGAGGACTTGTACTCGAAACCGGAAGAGATCCACCAGGTGTACCAAGCCTTGAACCCCGTCGCGCCCGGTATGTTCTCCATCGCCGCCGCGTTCGGGAACGTGCACGGCGTGTACTCTCCGGGCAACGTCAAGCTCACCCCCACCATCCTGCAGAAAGGCCAGGCGTACATTAAGGAGAAAGAAGGTTTGGCGACGGACAAACCGGTGTACTTCGTGTTCCACGGCGGGTCGGGCTCCTCACGAAAAGACATCAGGGAAGCCATCGGGTACGGCGTGATCAAGATGAACATCGACACGGACACGCAGTGGTCGTTCTGGGACGGCGTCAAGGACTACGTCGCGGAGAAATCCCCGTACCTGCAAGGGCAAATCGGCAACCCCGAAGGCGCCGAGAAACCCAACAAGAAATACTACGATCCCCGCATGTGGATGCGCGCCGCGGAGGAAGCCACGTGCAAGCGCCTTCTCGAGGCGTACGAAGACCTCAACGCCACCGGCGCGATGACCAAGTAAGCGACGTGACGTGTATTTTGGAGCGAGCGAGACAAGAAGACGCGAGACAAGTATTAAGACGCGAGAGAAAGAGTTACTGACGAGTATTCAGAAGCTGGGGAGACGAGTATTAAATCTATCGAACAAAAGAAAAAGAGAAACTCGAAAAGACGTACGCTACATTACAACCCGGATGGAAATCGGACTCAAGGAGCCCTCGTTCTCCGCTCGCTTTTCTTTTTACCCCAAATACAGTGCGAGTCACCCGCAGACCCTATACCCATAAAAATCCACCTTAAAAGAACCCAGCCTAAACGCTCGCCGTCTCGCCGATCGTGATCGTGAACCCCCCCGGGTCCGGCATGTCCTGCGCGCAGACCGGGCACGGGTACACGTAGTGCTCCGAGCCGTGCGCGCGCGTCATGTTGACCCTGCTTTTCTGTTCGCACTCCACGCAAATCACGTGCCCGCAGTCCGGAAGCATGTTCAAAGCGTAGGCGTTGTCGGTCATCGTGCCCTGCGCCACCATGGCGTGGTCGCACGCGGCGACCTGGTGCCCCATTTGCCACGCCCTGAGTCGCGTTTGACAGGCATCCACGAACTCGCAAAGGTCGTCCAGGCAAAGCGCGGGCCCTCTTCGGCACGCCACCGGCACGCAGTGCCGCGGCGGGTTGTCCGGGTCGTGCACAAACCCGGACTGCCCTGCTTCTTCCCCTGGGACGCCCGGCCCCATATACCAGTCGTGGTTTGACACTACCGGTTCGTGTGTCGTCTGCGTCGCCGGCGGCTCGACACTAACCACCGCGAGCCCGAACGCCACGGCGTCCGCGGCGAGCCGTTCTTTGCGCGCCGTTTCCGCGTGTTGTTCATCCACCCACCGCTTCCGTCTGTCCGTGAGCAACAAAACGAGCTCGTTGAACTCGGCTTGAGGCACGCGGCCGGACAAAGATTTGGTGTCCATGACGTGCAGCTCTTTCAGAAAAGGCCACTCCTCATCCGCTAGTTTCAAAACGGCTGAGGTGTCGACGTTGGCGCACTCCGTTAGGTCCAAAACCCGAAGGTTGGGGCACGCCGTGCTGGCGTACCGCACGAGATCGGTGGTGACCAGGGCGCACCTGATAAGATTAACAAGAAAGTGTCAGACTCTCGTAACGTGTAGTACGTAAACAGTCAGAGGTAACAGTCCCTTCTGGTACGAGTATGGGCAATCGCAGAGGCGGAATGTGTTATGTGGGAAATACTTACCCTTCCAAGGAGAGGTGCGTCAGGGTCTTGCCTGAAATAGAAAGCACTCGACGAATCGCGGTGTCCGTGACCCTGGTGCACCCGTTGAAGTTCGCCACCTTGAGGTTGGAAAACGCGCCGTCGTTGCGCACGATTTGCCGCAACAACAGGGAATCCGTCATGTAAGCGCGGTGTTGCGAAAGATCCAGCTCTTTCCAAACCGCGGGCCGCCGGACCAACGTCCGGAACCGCTTGCTCAGGGTGCTCAGCGCCATTAGCTGCTTCGGGCTCTTTAAGGCGAGTGCGACGTAACCCAGCACTAACTCCAGTTCGTCGTCCAGCAAATCCGTCACCTTAGTCGCGGGGCTCGCTTTTTCAAACGCGAATCGAACGAACGCGCGAAGGCGCTCCAGCGCCGGCGTGGGCTCGGCGCGGTCCAGGCGTCTGGGGGTTGTGGGTTTAGGGGTCAGGGCCAGGTTTAGACGTGCGTTGAAGGAAACATTCAAAAGAACACCCCTTTCTGCTGTTTTTCTTGAAGGAGCTTTCGCGTCGGAAGGCGCGACTTGCGCGTGTCGGAAAGAGGTGGGACGAAAAAAACACAGAAAGAGGTGTTTTGTTCTCGCGGTCGACTTTGCAAGGAAGCACGTGTACGAACCTCTGAATCGTCCTCAGCTGGTCACAGAGCTCCTTCTTTCGTTTTGCGTCCGCTTCTTTGGATTCCGTCCACGTGCTGTTCGCGTCGAGAAGTGGGGTTGGTGCGGGTCAGCCTCGGTTGCGTTGGTGGTATCCGTGAAAGGAACAAGCAAGTCGAGATCGGGACCAGATCTTCAAACGCCCGCGGCACTTTGCACTTGAAAAAGCACTTATGGTTCAAAATGGTCAAACCGAGAGGGGTTGAGGTCGTACCTTTCACGTGTGAGGCGGACGATGACGTCCGCGAGTTCCGAGCACGCCGCTTTGGTTCGCATGGTGAGCTGCGTGACCTCCGCCGGCGTCACCACGAGCGACCCCGCGGAGGTTCCAGGCTCGTCGTCGGGGTGCGGTCCGCCGGAATCCTCTTCCGAGCAGTCCGTGCGCAAGCGCTTGGACCCGGACTGGTGCTCGGAGTACCGGGGTGTGGAGACCCCGGACTCGGGGGAGTCGCCGGAGGAACGCCCACCAGCGCTCGTCTCGGGGATGGACAGCTTCAAATCATGCGTGTCCATCTCCGTGTCCTCGTCCGCTCGCGGTGAGCTCATGGAACACGTCTTCTGTCGTGTACCAGGTACCGTTGAGATTCGGACGCCCCGGAAAGTCAATCAACTCGTTTTCGGCTCGCCGTGCGGGTCGCGCGCGAAGCCGAGGGTCGCGTCCGTGTGAGACACGCACAAGGAAACGCGGCGCGGTTCCGACGAACAAGACAAGCGCGCGATGCGTCGTGTCGCGTTGTCTGATCAGCCGGGCCAAAGGTGTTTGGAAAGAGCAGAGGTTGAAAACAAAATCTCGACACGATTCTGGGCAAGTTTTGGAACATTCATTTTTTCTTTCCTTTCACGTGTTTTCTTCGAGCCTCTCTCGCCCGCCGCTCCCACCTCTAAACGAGTCTCCTACGCATCTCATCACACCCCATCCACACACCCTGGCGGCTGGTCACTGACCGGTGCTGGGTCGTTTCCTTTTTCGCCCTCGTTTCCGCTACCTTCCGCGCTCGGCGGCGGCGGCGGCGGCGGCGGCGTCGGTGGCGTCAACTCCAACTCCGCGCCCTCACCCAACTCGCGCCAGAACTCCTCGCGCTCCTCAAACGTCAGCCTCTTCACTCTGTGGCGACACGCGGGGCAGCTAGGGCTTACCTTGAGCCAATTTCGTATGCACCCTGTGTGAAACACGTGCGCGCATTGCAAGACTCGCACTTCCTGTTTGAAAAAAATCTCGTCGCAGCACACCACGCACTCCACGCGCGGGGACTCGGCGGTGTCTTTTTTGTCTTTTTTGTCCCCGGTGTCCGTCGCGTCGGTCGGGAAAAGAAACCCCCAGCGCGTGTCACCCGCGACGCACCACGGAAGCGACGCGATTGTTGTGCTGGAGCACGGTTTCAATTCGGGTGCCGTGGAATCGTCCCCCCCCCCGCGGGTCGCTCCGGTACTGTCGTACGTCAGCGCGTGTTCGAGGTCGAAAAAATCGGAGGTTTGGTCTCCGCTCGTCGACGCTTCGGGGGTTCCGGGTGACCCGTCGGGGTGGACACGTGGAACACGCCTGACACCCCCGCGTCGCCGTCGCCTGTTCGCCGATAGAGCGTGCAGACTCGCGTCGGGGGTATCAGGCCAGCTTTTGAAGCAACAGCAGTGAATCGCAAACGCCACGGGGAGGAATATGAACAGAAACACGCTCACGCCAGATATCCCCGCGTCGGCGGAGGCGTGGTTACGCGTGCTCGCCGAGCCCCCCCCGCCTTGGCTCTCGCCCAACGACGTAACCGGCGCGCGCGGTCCAGGCCCATCGCGGAACGAGTGAAACGGAACGAACTCGTACGTCGCCGCGTGCGCGTTGGTGTGCGACTCGAAGTCGCTTCCGCCTGGGACGTGCCGTAGGAGCCGCCTTTCCATACGCCTCGCGGACGACGCCTTACGCCGTAGAGGGGGGGGGTCTTGCTCGAAAGAGCGGGCGTTGACGTGGTGTTCACCGGTCGAGGCTTCGACACACGCGCGGGCGTGCGCGAGCCCACGGTGAAGTGCGCCGAACTCCAGGAAAAGCACGCCGCGTCGTGAGAACCGCCGCCGGTTCGTCGGAACGTCGAACTTGGCCAAGACGACTTTTTGGGAAAACTCGAAAAAGGTCGAAAAAGGCAAAAGATTGGAAAGTTTCAAAGTCGCGGACCGAAAGCGCACTCTCTTCGCGTAGTCTTTACGCTCTACCGCCCATCGTTGCTCCGGTCGTCCGACCCGTCTTCGGACAGCTCGTCCAGCACCTCGTCGTCCGACCCCTCGTCCTCGCTCCACCGCAGGGTTTCCAAAAGTTCATCCCTGAGGCACGTCCCGACCGCGGTGGGGTGGTCGCGTTGTCGTTGTTTTCCGCCTTTTTCTTTCTCCTCTTCGTCCTCCTCGAACACGTTCACCCGGTCGTGTCGCACGACCCGCAGCTTCCCTTCCTTGGTGCCGTAAGCAACGCCCCCCCCTTGGTGCGGGTGGAAAAGCGCCACGTTGACCTCGTCCTCCACGGAGGCGAGGGAGTGCGTCAAGTTCATGTCCCGGCTGTCATAAAGTTCCAAAACCGTGTGCACCGTGACGCACCGGGTCCCGTCGGCGACGAGCAAAAGAAGGCTCGAGTGCCGCCGGCCGTACGCAACCATCACTGCGAGTGGGAAAGAAAAGGGTCAGTCTTGAGTATTGGTGTGCTGTATGGGCAAACAGTGCGTATGTGATGTATGTAGTGCACTTCCTTTCAATGACGGCCGTGTAGTCAAAGAGAGACTTGAAACAGTGTCTGGATTTGGGAAAGGCCCAACACGTACCGTGCTTCCCGTCCGGGGAGAACTGCACGGATGTCAAGCAGTGCGCCGCTCGCACTGCTCTGGCACACAGCACGGTTCCGAAGCTCTCGTCGGAAAGCGAGTACACCCGAAGCTCGTACGTCAACTCGGGAATCTGCTCGCCAGGAGAAGGCTCCGGCGCGCCAATCGGCACGCACGCCGCGCACACCGCGAGCCTCCGGCCGCACGGCGAGAAGTGCGCCCCCATTTCGCTGCAAAGCACGGCGTGTGGTATGGTGAGCTTCGGGTCTTTCAGCGGCCTCAGCGGGTCAATGGCGTCGTGCGGCCACAAACGCAGCTTCACCGTGCACGGCTGCTCCGCGCCCGCGGCGGCCGCGGCGGAGGTCGCCGCCGCGGCGGCGGCGGTGGCCGCGTCCAGCGACGCCGCGCTCCGCGTCGGTCGCCCGTCCGGCCCCACCACGCGAATGCCCCCTATTGACCACGCGCTGTGGTACACCACCGCCGCGGCGGCGGCGGATGCGTCGGTGTCCGTCGTCGCTTCTGCCAAATTAGTGACTCTTCGCCTCCTGCGTGAATCCCCACCGCCGTGCGCGCGTCGTTCGTTCAGCGCGTCCCCAACCGCAGCTGCCGCCGCCGTTTCCGCGGCGCGCCGCTGTTGCGTCTCCGTGAGGGGAGGGGACGGGCGTGCGATTTCGTCACGGTCCATGAAGCTACCGGCATGGTCCATGGAACTACCGGCATGGTCCACGGAACTGCGCATTTCCGCTGAATACTTTCCAGGACTACGCACGCCTAGTTTTGCAAAAGCATCCTCCGCGTCATCCTCCGCGACGGTGTGCACACCGAAACGCGTACCGTTTCCTCCTCTCGGCGCGACGTACACGTACGTCGCCGCGTTTGCGTTTCCCGACTCTTTTTGGACGCCGGTGGTCACATCCAAACGCATTTCGAAACAGTCGTCGTCCCGCATCCGAGAGTCCTCGTCCGTGTCCATCGCCGCAGTCGCCGCGGCGGTCGCCGCGGCGTGCGCGGTCGCGGTCGCGCCCACCGCCCTCGTCGCCGCGGCGGATGCGGCGGCGTACGCGGTTTCCCACTCTCCTTTTTTGTGCGGGTTCGTCAGCGCCCGCAACGGCGGCGCGTCGTGCTCGCTCGTTTCGTTCACCTCCGCGCTTAACACGTAATGCCCTTGGTGCGGGTGGAAGTGAACGGCTCTTAGGCTCCTTCGCGTTCTCAACACGATGCACGGCGCGCAGGTTGTGCTTTCTGCTTCACCTGCGACCTCGCCATGGAGAAATTCTCGCGCCAAAGCCGCGGCGGCCACCGCGGTGCTCCCGCGGCCTCGCGCGGGGAACTGCGCGATGAACGGCGGAAGAGGCGGTGGGGTTTGCCCGGTGTTTGCGCTTTCTTGAGTCATTAACTCGTGCGCCGCGACTGCAGCAGCGGCGTCTCTCGCGGCTGCTGCTCTTGTTTCAGCATCCCGACTCGCCCGTCGCTCGTCCCACTGGCGCATCCGCCGGTACCGCCAGGCGTAGAGCTTGTGCCCCGACGCCACGGCCAAAACGTCGCCGTCAGGGTTGAAGGCCAGGCTCGCGATTGGTTTGCCAAAGTCGAAGCACAGCACGCACTCCGCTGACGACGCGTTCCACACCCGGACCTGGTGGTCCAAACTGCCGCTGACCAGGATGTTGCTGTCGGTGGGGTGGAACCGCACCACCCACGGCGTGCGCCGGTGGCCGGTCAACACCCGGACGCATTTGCCAGTTCGACAATCGATAAGCTTCACCGTGTGGTCGCCGTGCGTGGAGGCCAGGAGCGTGCCATCCGGCGAAAACGCCGCCGCGATCGTGGACCGCGGAGCCGGGCGAAGCTCGCTGTACGTAGCCGTGCAGTGCGCCAGCGCGTCACTCTCGGCCCAGGAACGAAGACCCGCGTCGTGTTGGCGGGACACGGAAACCGAAGATGACGCGTTACCGCCACGCGCCGCGCGTTTGGCGAGCCGACCCCCGGGGTCCAGCTCGCGCGCGCGGAGGCGCTCGTACATCGGGGCCGACGCGGATACGAGGCGGCGCGGTGCGCGCCGAACCAGAACCCGCGTCAGGGAAAGTGACAAGGAAGGGGCGGAAGGGCTGGCTGTGGCGAGATCTAAAAAAGTCGATGGCCGGAGGCCCGAGCAACGTCCGAAAAAGTGTCAAATGCTGCTAAAATCTTGACAAACTTGCTCCGCGTCCCTTGCCGTTCGTCACCCCAACCCTCTCAGTTCCGTTTCAAGCGCCCCGGTCGCGTGTATCGCTTTTTCTCTCAGCGACTCCCACCGCCGCTCGCGTCCCGAGGTTTCCGCGTCGATTTCGTGCGACGCCAGGGTTAAGCGCTGGCGCTCTTCGTGATGCGCGCGATTATCGTTTTCGTTTTCGTTTTCGGAACCTGCAAGCGCGTCGACTTGTGCCATCGTCTTTTCGTATTTCGCGCGCGCTTCAATTGAAACAGCCCTTGCTTGTTTCGCCAGCGAAACCGCGAGTTCCGCGCGCCGCGCGGTTTGTTTCACCCTCGCTCTTAAGGCCGAGCCGCTCCCGCCAAGACCGCGCCACGCCGCCCAGCCCTGCTCCACGCTCGCGTCCCAACCGCGTTCCTCCGCGGCGCGCGCTTCGCGTTCGGAATGGGAAAGAAGCGGCGAGGCGTTTGTGGGTTTGTGTCGGTTGGCAACGGCCCGGGGTTTTGCAGGTGTTGAAATCGGCGCGGTTCTTTGGGGGGTATCCGCCGTATAGGTCGTCGTTGCGCCTGTGCAATCAAACGCAACCGAAACGCCCCCTTCCCGAGCCGTTTCGGAAACCGTTTCGCGGTTTTCGCGCGCGTTCGACGCCTTCGAATCGATTTGTCCGGCGTTATCCACACCTTCTTCGTCGCTCACCGGCTCGGCCAAGCGTTTCGTCCGAACGTTTTCGTCCAAACTCGTCTCCGTGTTTTCCGTGAACCAACGCCACGCAGGCGACTCGTCATCGCCCGTGGTAGTGGTGCCATGCCGCGCATCGCCCTTAGGTAACAGCCCTGATGTGGGTGAATCAGACCCCAACTCTTGCGTCGAGGTCGCAAACGCGGGCGCGGGCTCGGGCTCTGCGCCAAACAAAAAAGCAAACCGCGATGGGTTTGAACTACCCGCTATCTCCGCGGGTTTAGGGTTTATAGACCGGGGCGCTGCGCCTCGGTGATCGAAACGCGCAAACGCGCCTGATACGTGTCCGTGCGTGACCCGGACTGTGTCAATCAGCGCCATTTTCGTTTCGTGGCGCCCCAATCCGACGGCCGCGACGGCGACGGAAGCGCAGACGGAGACGCCGAAGAAAACGCATCTTCGATTGCGTTTGCGCTTACTCGTGTTTTTTGAGGAAACGTGTTTGCCGTCGAATCCACCGTCCGCTTTTTTCGTATCGCACAGACCACTGGAACTCGCAGAGCCCGTGCCTGTCGCGACCACCTTACGGTGTTTCTCTTTTGCGGTCCGTGTTTTGCTTTCCGTGGGTCCGGTTTTTAACGCCCTCATCGCCTCTCGGTCGTTTCCGCCTGTTTCGCCCCCGCCCGCCGCGCCAATCGCGCGGTCGAAGTCGCGCGCGCGCAACTGGTCAATCTCCATCCGCGCCTCACTGAGTTTGCTGGTCAACAACTCGGCCTCCAATTCCTTCGCCTGCAGTGCTTTTTCCGCCTTCGTTGCAGTCTTAACGAGTTGTTTCTCTGTTGTTTCCCGTTCCCTCAACTTTTCGCTCCAAACGTCGTTGCGTTCGATTTGGGAGCGCAACTCTTCTTCTAGTTGTTGTTTTTCTTGGGCAAGGTCAACCGTCTCTTCACGGTACCGCCGCACTTCCTCCTCCGCATAGCCGAACTCCTCTTCGGTAAGCTCCTGCTGCACGATCCTTTCTGTCATCAGTTGTAACTGCTCGTGTTGCAGTTGCTTGTCCCGCTCGAGTTGGCGGACCAAGTCGCGCGCCCGCGAGCGTTCGTCGAGCAAAACCCGCATCTGTGTGTTTTCGAGTTCCCCCGTGACGAACCTGGACTCGATTAAATCAAGTCCACCGATCCCAGCCAACCCGAGCTCCCGAAGCGCTTTCAAGGACTCCGCGAACTGCGTGACGTGCGCGCTGACGGATTTCGGGGACGCGGGCGGGGATTCGTCATCGCTGCCATCGCTGGTTGCCACGTTTTCCGCACCCCCACCACCACTTCCAGGAGTAGTTTTCTTTCTGAAACATCCCCCCGCCCGTAACGACCGCCGCGGTAACAGCCTTTGGTGGGACGGGGGGGTCGTTGGCGTGCTCCGCGTGCCCCGCGACTTGCCACCGTGGCTTCGCGCTCGCGTGGGCGTTTGCGTTGAACACAAAGGAGTGTCGGGGAAGCTCTCGGTGTGTGGACCAGAAGACGCGGAGGCCGGTGTTGGCGGCATCGATTTCGTCGTACTTTTCGCACTCGAAGCCGCGCTTGTCGGCCGGCCTGTGTCGGTCTTGCCGCGCTTCAGCACCACAGTTCGAACACTAGGGACGCTCTCTTGAATCGCGGCGACGTCACGCGAAGCCACGGAGAGTGGCGAGCGGGTCGCGACCGGCATGCCGCCCGCGCGTTTTGGCTCGTCGCGAAAACAACAATCAGCGCGCACAAAATACAACAACACGCAGATGTGTTTCCGTAGCGTTCCCGTTGTCCTACCCGGCCTCCGTCAAACCAGGCCAACGCAACGCACGTCGCCGCCACGACGTCCGTACGCGCGTGCCCGCGGGAGTGACTTGTGGGTTGAGTAAAAGGCTGAGTCACCATGTTTGTCGTCGAGTCCGAGAAAGTTTGAGGCTGATCGAAAAGAGGAACGGGTAATTTTTTTATTGCACAACTTCGTCACTTCACGCGAGCCTCAACCCACCCTCTTCCTCCTTTTCCTTGCCGAACCTTGCCGCGAAGAACCCCTTCACCTTCGTAACAGCCTTCGCGTGCCTCGGCACGCCCAGGGACAGGGAAAGCATGGTGCTCTCTTCGCCGCTCACCAGGGCTTCTTCCCGGCGTTTGCGCCACGCGGCGGCCTCGTCGCGCGAAAACGAAGGCGACTTGGCGAGGCCTTCGTCGTACAGCGCGTCTCTGTTTTCCCGTCGTTGTTTCTTGGGGAACGCGAACCGGTTAATAAGAAACTGCACGAACCGCGTTTTCGGGTCGGACAAACAAGAGGCCATGCCCCGGATGTTGCGCAGTGGGACCCAGTCGCCGAGGCCGTTGCCCCAGAAAAGCGTGTGCTGATCCACAACGCCGTTGATGTACGCTTTGCGAACCGTGGTGATCGTCATCGGCCCTCTTGGGAGCCCGGTGCGGTCGCGGTAGAACCAGATGTTGCCGCGGCACACTGTGTGAGTCGGTGGGAGGGGGAGGGGGGTTGTTGGCGGGTTGTTTTCGTACGGGGGGTTGGGACGAGGGCCCTGGGGACCGCCGTTACAGGGAGTCTCGTCGCGGGTTGAAAAAGATTGCCAAACAAAATCAAATCAGGGTTTCATCACGGGGTCACCGATTGACACGTGCGTCGGTGTGGTGTGTTGGATGGACACCGGCCGCCGATCGTCTCCCATCACGTGCGCGTGCCCCCCGGTCCATCGTGTGCAACGCAACCAAAAACGTACCTTCTTCGCTCATTTTCTCCACCAGCGAGTAGTACCGGTCGGGAGGCATGCTTACGGACCGTGGCACACGCAGGTCGCCCCGCTTGCCGCGGGTGGGGTACGGATCCTCCTCCATGGCGAGGGACACGACGGAAACGCGAGTTTAGGGCCCGTGCAGATCGATACACCACGGGTCGGCCGTGGACGATGGAAAACCCTGGACGCGTGCGGTGAGGGTGGCGCGTCGTGGTGTGGCGGTGGGGTGAGGAACGGCAGCCGAATCAACACAGAGAGGATATCGCTCCGCCGCTTTTCAGGTACAGTATCAGGATCTTGGCCTCCGCTTGGCCCTTGAAACCGGTTTACCGGTCGTTTCGTCGAATCACCGATCAGTCGGTGGGAATCAGTTTTGGTTCATCGAAGACGTCGACCGGCGGTTGCCGGTGAAAGATTGACAGGAGCAGCGACACGTTTTTCTCGTCGATTTCGTCGACACTTGCGGGTCACGCAAGAAACGAGGTCATGGTCGCATGTTGAGACCCGCGTCGTGTCCCGTCGCCACTCAGTTTCCAAAGGTACGTGTTAACTGTTGTGTTCACGCGTGGTTTTGTCTGTCGTTGTCGCGTTGGGGTCCTCCACTCTACCGTCGGGGTCGTCGAATTTACCGTCCTCCACGTGCTCACCTTTTCCCCTTCCCTTCCATCCACAGAAGAAGTCCGCCCGTTTCGGCCGTCTCGCCTCTACAGGTCGTGACCCACCGCGCCACGCAAATACCGCCAGAATGGGCCTCACGGTGTGGGCCAGGGAGCTGTGTCAAGCCTGGGGTTTATCCGCGAAGGATGACCGGTACGCGCGACCTGACACGTGCGTGTTTTGCGCTAAATTCGCAAACGCGGATTCGAGTTCGTTCCTGTACGAAGATGCCGAACTCGTCGTTTTCCGGGACTGGAAACCGGCGGCGACGCAACACGTGCTTGTGATTCCCAAGAAACACATAAGCTCCGCGCGGGCGCTTACCGGGACCGAGGATGCGGGTTTAGCGAAACGAATGCTAGACCTGGGACGGAGGGTAATCGGGGAAAACGCCGCGGCGGAGACGAGTGACAAAAAAGAAAATAACAATAACGACGCCGGCGACGTGAAAACTCGGTTCGGCTTCCACCTCCCTCCGTTCAACTCCGTGGACCACCTGCACATGCACGCGTTTCAGCTCCCGTTCGTGCCGGGGTGGAAGGAGCGCAAGTATAGCGTTGACAGTTGGGCTCGGTTCGCGTTCGAGCCCGCGGGGGAGACGGTCGGGCGGCTACAGAGGGAAGCCGCCCGGGAAGACACAAAGACAAACAGCAAACTGTAACGACTATTTATTATTCATGATTCCGTGTTGATTCGTGCCGGATACTATCTAGTCTATTCCTATTGTATAAAACCCGACCTACCCTACCAACCGCACCGCGTTCCCGATAGCCTGCACCGCGGCGTCGTACACCACGGCGCGGTAGTGGATCCCGTCCCTGGTGCAGTTTTTGTTTGATTTTTGGAAACCCAAATCCGCGCACCCCGTCGCGAGCGCGCCGACGTCGACGGGCAGTAAAAAGCCGTTCTTTTTCTTTTTACTTTTACGTCCGTCACCCGCGTCCGCCAAAAACCCGTCTGCACCCTTCGCGGCGTCGTCGTACTGTTTCAATTTCCCGAAACTCATGGCGTCGATTTTCGCACCGTCCGTCAGCTTACTCACGTCCACCGGGGTCACGGTGAGCCAGAACATTTTCAAATGTTTCTTTTGTTTACCAAATGTTTCTTTGGCGTTTTGCGAAAACACCGTCGCGAGTTTTGCAATCTCCGATTGGTATCGCGCGACGTCGCGCGCGTGAAGCGCGTCCCACAGCGCCGCGCCCATGACTAGTAAGTCTGGTTTTTCGTTATCGCTGCTTTGCAAGATCATCTCAATGACCCTGGTGACGTTTACAATAAAAGGAGCCCAAACGAATTCCGCGACGCCGTCGCCGCGCAGGGCGTGCCGCCTGATATAAAAAAAGAAATGTCAGTCTTGTATGGACAATCAGTCAGTGGAATGTGGTGATTGGGAAATACTTACCAATCACGGTGCTTTTCCTTGGTGGACAGGTAGAAAGCATCGCCATCAACCGCCGCCAACCTAAGCACGGACGCGTACACGTGTCTGGCCACGGAGTCCCCTACCACGGTTACTTTCTTGCCCACGAACGCGTTCCACTGTTCTGTTTCCGTGTGTAAGCCGCACCGCCTTTTAAGGTCCAGGGCGAACCGCCAAAGCGCGGGCGGCTCGTCGTTGAATTCGTCATTGAATTCGTCGTCGTACGAAAAACAACCCGCAGCAGGTCCGTCCCACGATGCATCGCGGTCATCCTCATCCTTCGCGTCAACAAGACACCCACTCGTGTCCGTACTCCACTCGCCGTGGCTCAAACCCAGCCCCACGCACCCTGCGTTCTCACCGCGAACCTCGACAAAGCCAGCGGGTGTCCCCGTGCCGGACCAGGAAACCACAGAGGCGACAAGGAAGGTCACCGCGACCAAAGCCGTGGTCGTTGGGCCACCACCGATGTTTGCGACGGCCATTTTCGGACGTACCGACCTCGCCTCCGCCCTCACCAACCGAGCCAAAATCAGAAACAAACCGCGGCCAACAACGCGGGCTCGCGCCTCGAGGTGCCTCGAGTCGCACCCGTAAGACCCCGGGTGCGCCACGGAACTGACGAAGCGGCGTCGCGGAAGGGAACGACTCGGCCGATGAACATTTCGGTGCTCCTCCCGAAAATTAAATACCGCCTGGCCTGAAGAGACTTCAGCGTCGCGTTCAGGCACCACTCGCGTCGGCGCCATGCCGATGTCGTCCGCGGCGCGCCACCGCTCCGCAGTGCTTAAGGCGTACCGGGACTTCGTGGACGTGGCGCGTCGTTCGGTGCCTGTTGGGGAACGGGAGGGGAAGTTGGAGGAGGTTCGGGTCGCGATCCGGGCGAATTTCGGGGTGGCGAGTGAAAGCGAGCAGCAGACGTTGCTTCGCACGCTCGTGGCGAAGGTTGCGTTTTTGCGGATAGTCACGCCGAAAACAGGCCGGGGAAGGCACAAACGCGAAAGCGGGGTGTTTGTGGTGCGGGACGGTGCCGTGGTGGAGGGTTTCGGTGAGACGGGGGGCACTAGAGTCGCGGACGGCACCATATCCATGCAAGAAGCCCACGAGTACCACAACCGCTTGATGAAGCGACAGTACTACGGAAAGAAACCGCCGCCGCAGCCGCCGATGTTGTGATGATTCGTAAAGAGGTGGTGTATTGATGGGTTCGTTGGACACGGGATGTGCTTAGTGATTGGTAAAGAGGTGGTGTGTTGATATCTAAACAAGAGTGGATACCACACGGTCGATACGACGGGTTTATTACACAAGGGGTGTACCCGTACTATGTATTTCAATACCCGTACTACGTCGTACCCGTACTATGCGTCGATACGACGTTAGAACACATAAGGTTACGATGCATAAATATAATGCATATAAACAACACGTAATATTCAAACACTCCGCGTCACGCTCGCCCCGACCCGCTCGCGCGCGAAGGGGCCGTTTGCTTCGCCGATTTGTTCTGCGTAAGCTTGGCGTTGGTCTGCGCGCTTCGGTTTTGTATGTCTTTCTCGAGTTCGTTTTTGATCGTGTTGTCGTGCGTGATGGCCCATTGCATTTCTTTCTTTCCAAGCACCAAGCACTCCACCGTGGTCGCCGCGATGACATCCGCGGTTCGCCGTTTGCCAACCCACCGCTTCCCCGCAAGGCGCGCCGCGAGCGTGGCTTGGAACGGGTCCATCGGCGTGTCGTCGCGCTCGCCCTGCGCGACGCCGCCGGCGAGTGTTGTTTTCCTCATGGAGATGTTCCGAGAAACCACCGGCGAAGCGACAGCAGGGCCACCCCCCCCGCGTCCGCCGTTGCTTTGCAGCAGCTCGGACGCGACGCTCATCTCCCCAACAAACTCGCCGGCTTCGCGCGTCGCCACCTTCACCGGCTCCCCAGAGTCGGTGTCGCATACCACGATGTCCACCTTTCCTTTCTTAATTAGAAACACCTCGTCCGTCGCGCGCTGGCCTTGTTTAATCAGAAACTCGCCTTTCTTGTACGTTTTCGTGGGGAGTTTCATGCCCTTGGCGAAATCGCGCAGTTTGTTTTTAATACGAAGGGGCGCCGGGCGGACGTTGGAGACGTGTCGCATCCAAGGGTGGTCGAGCGCGTCTTGCGATAAATAAAAGAAAGTGTCAGTCTTGTATATCGCGTGTATTGGACGATGTATGGACAACAGTCACCGTAATCGGTCTGAACAGTCAGGGCAGAAGTAAGACGTCCCTTCTGGTACGAGTATGGGCAAACGTGGAGGCGGTGTTTGGGAAAGGCCCAATACGTACCTTTCGCGCTGAGCCGTTTCGCCGGGTTGTACTGCAAACACCCCCGGACGAAGTCCCGCGCTTTCCCCGAAACCGTGTCCCACTCGTAGCAATCGAACCCGAAATCGTCCTCGGAAACGCGGCCGTACTTCAACGCGCTTTTCCACAAATCCCGCGGCATCGCGCCGGTTACGAGAATGTAACAAATAACCCCAAGGCTCCACATATCAACCGCCGCGCCGTAGCTCTTTTGCTCCACCACTTCCGGGGCGGCGTACACGGGGGTTCCCACCGCGCTGTCGTCGACGCCTTTGGCGTGAGGCAAAGAAGAAGCGCCGCCGCCGCCGCCCCCCCCGTTTCCAGAACCGTTCCCGTACCGGCACCGCTTCGCCAACCCGAAGTCCACGATGATCACGGAGGACAAGTCGTCGGCGCGCGACAGGAGTAGGTTCTCCAGCTGATGCCAATAAAAGAAAGGGGAGGGACGAGAGGTCAGCAAACCATGTAAGCGGTACATTTTGTACAGCTGGTGTGTTTCAGTCTTGTATATCGCGATGTATGGACAAACAGTCAGGGCAGAGGTAATGCGCCCTTCTGGTACGAGTATGGGCAATCAGGCGGCGGAATGTGGTGGGTGGGAAATACGTACCTTCAAATCCCGGTGCACGACAAGGTTGGAGTGCATGTACTCGATACCGACCAAAACTCGCTGCACCACCACCTTCGCTTCCGCTTCCGTGTACCGTTCGTCTTTCATTTTCAAAATAGCATCAAGCACCGCGCCGCCGTACAGAATGTCCGTGATGACGTACACCCGCGATTCACTCTCCACGAAGTAGTACTCTATTAAGTTCAAAACGGCGTCGTTTTTCAACGCGCGAAGGGTCTCGACTTCGCTCATCACTTCGCGCACGGACATGGGTTGCTTTTCGTCGTCCTCGGCGGAGCCCGCGGTGGGAGGTTTCTGGGACAGTTGTTTAGGGTTTAGGGTGTCCGGGTTTAGGGTTAGGGTGGAACATGGTGTATCCGAGTTAGTAGAGTTCCAGAGTCGTGGACAGAGCGGGCGGTCAGCGAAAAGACCTGATGAGACGGGTGCGTCGCGTACGGCGCTCGAGAAAAACGCAAAAACAAAACGCAAAAGTCTTCCAGGTTGTTGCCCCGGTTTTTTGGAAGCTGCGCATCGATCGGCCTTCGGCCTTCGCTCCCAGGGTAAACACGCACCGGGTCTTTGTCCAGGGTGACGTTGATGATCTTCATGGCGAAGTTCTTCCCACTGGTTTTCAGCCTCACGCGCTTGACCACCGCGAACCCACCAGTGCCGAGGGTATCAAGCACGTCGTACTTCACGAACGGGTGGCCTTGCTCGCACCCCGTGCCGAGTACTTTCGTGCTGGCTTCCGCGAGCGAGGTCCTGGCGAGGGACCGGCGCGAACCCGCATTGGGTTTCGCGGAGGATCCAGCTTCGTCGCCATCCTCCGGCGATGACGCGATGCATCCCATGACCACCGGCAAGGCGAAAACCCACCGGGTGCGCCGACGGTAATGAGGGGGCGGGCGGGGTGACATGCGAGTTCAATCAGAGGTTCAGGAAGCAAAAAAAGAGTTTAACAGGTGATGGTAACTTTTCAACATCAGATCGCCCCGGCCTCACAACCCGCAGCGCAGTTGGCGATGACCTGAGAGCGCGCGCGGGATCTTGCGCGGAGGGGACTTGCGTGGTGCGCCATGGGCGGGAAACGGTGCGCGCACGGGAAGCAGAAAAGCAACTGCGCGGAGTGCAACCCGTGCCCCCACGGCAAGCGGAAAAGCAACTGCGTGGAGTGCAGCCCGTGCCCTCACGGCAAGCAGAAAAGCGACTGAGTGGAGTGCACCCCGTGACCCCACGGCAAGCAGAAAAGCAATTGTGCGGAGTGCAACCCATGCCCCCACGGCAATCGGAAAAGCGACTGCGCGCCTGCAGCCCGTGCCCCCACGGCAAGCAGAAAAACAAGTGCGCGGAGTGCAACCCATGCCCCCACGGCAAACGGAAAAGCAGCTGCGCGGCGTGCAACCCATGCCCCCACAGCAAGCTGAAAAGCGACTGCGCGAAGTGCAACGGCGCGAAGTGCAACGGCTGCCCCCACGGCAAGCTGAAACAGAGCTGCGTGGAGTGCAACCCCTGCCCCCACGGGAAGCTGAAAAAGAACTGCGCGGCATGCAAGGCTCAACACGAGATGAGAAGAGAATAGACGATTATATTCACAACCCCTCACTATGATTATACCGCCTGTCTCGCATATCCAGCGAACTCCCGTGAAACGGATCTCGAAATACCGGTATCGCGGCCGTGCTGTTTCCTATGCGTATCACGTCAAGGGAGGTGGTATCCACGATCGAGGTTGGATCGATTTGGCCGGTTTCGGTTCGTCTCGCGTCGCCGCCTCGTTTCCGAAAAGCGTACGGGTGGTACTTCGCCTTGTTCTTCGAAACCACTCTGTGCGCCAGAAGATCTCACTCCAAGCGAAAGTCGAGAAAGAAATCCATGCGGTCCTCGGGCTCGCAGTACGTCAAGCACAAGTAGAGGGACCCACAGGGACGCAAAAGTCGGGGAAAAAGGTGGAGAATACTTTTTGCTTTCTACATTCACTGTAAGAGTTCAAGGTTATCAGACTAGATAACCGTACGAGCGCCTCTGTCAACGTATGCGACAAAAGAACTGTTACAAGAGTGTCAACTAGTCCTCCCCGTTTCCGGTCGGTGGAATCCCGTTTCCGGTCGGTGAACTAACTCCCGTTTCCGGTCGGTGAACTCCCAGTCCTCTCTAATCGTCTCGCTAGAGTTATTCAATTATTCATCCTGAGTTGTCGACTCAAGGTTTACTTCAGGGTCAAGGTTACTTCAGGGTATCGAACCCTCACATCAGGGTATCAAACCCGGCAACATTCACCCTCTCTACGCGCCTCGCACCCTGAGCACCAAATACGTGAGCAGGGCGTTGGCGACGACGAGTTTCGTCTGCGCCTTGGCGGCGAGATTCGCGCCGCCTGTGATGGGCAAGCCCATGCTCTCCAAAACGTGCTCGCCCGTCGGCGGACAAGGTTCTTTCATCTTGGTTTTCCGTCGCGCGTCCGCGAGCGGGTCGAACTTCAAGCCCTCAAACTCGCTACTCAAACACCCCCGGAAACCCCACTTTATCAACGAAAGGTGCGACAGCCCGGTAAGTGAGTCGGGAATCTCCGCGAACGCGCCGGTTTCGTCGCCGAGCATTATGGAGAGCACCATGACGCACGGCCCTATGGCGAGCGCCATCTCGCTTGTCGGCGAAAGCGCGCCGATGGACAGCTGCGATTGTAAAAGAAAAGTGTCAGTCTTTTGGGCCATGTTCGTAACTTGTATGAGCAAACAGTCGGCCGGATTCGGGCCGAACAGTGAACAGTGTGCCTGGATTTGGGAAACGCAACACGTACACCCAGCGTCGACGCGGCGCACGTTTGAAGCGCTAACGTCTTGAGTAGCGGCCCCAGCCCTTTTTTGTTCAGCCCCGACATCTTGGAAAGCACCAACCCGAAAACCACGGGGAACACGGTATCCACTGGTGTTTCCACGAGAAGCTTGGAAAAGAAGTACGCGCCGATTCCGTACGAACCGTGCCCGCGCGCCATTTCCCGACGCACAACAGCGCGCTCTTTTGGGAACCCGTTCAGGGACCGACACACCGCCAACATGCTAGTGTTAATACACGCCTTACGATAGGTAAAACAAAGTGTCAGTCCCGTGTTGGGCGATGTATGGACAAACAGTCACCAGCTGAGAGGTAAAACAGAGTGTCCCCGGATTTGGGAAAGCCCCAACACGTACCTGCATCAACACCGCGCATCTTTTCTTCACGGAAGACCCGCCGTTGCCTATGTTTTTGTTAGTCCCGCCGAACGCCGCCGCGAGCCCGGCGCTCGCGAGCAAACGCACGCTGTTCACCCACCACTCGCGTTTGGTTTGACGCCACGCCCTGCCGACTAACAGTAAAAACTGTTTCGGTTTTGAAACAACAGAAACACTGTTGGAGATGTTGTTAGTCTCCAAGTTATTTGAGTCGTTTTGCGGGAGCGCGTCGGGCATCGCCGCTTGCTTTTTCGATACGTCCGTCTTTTCCCACATCGCCACCAAAGCATCCACCCTCTTGACGTCCGCTTTGTTTTGCTCGGGAGTCCCGTCGAAGTCCACCGCGACTAGGTCGATGAGAAACTCCGCGGGGTTGTGGTGCGTGGGACACGTATGCCCCAGCGCCTGAAAATATCCCAAAACGCCCTCGACGGGACCGCAGTACGCCACGCGCCCACCCTCCGTGAGCAAAGTCAGGTCGTCCAACCGGTTGAAACTTTTGGACCGCGGCTGGTGAAGCACCGCGACGACGATCGCGTTTTCCTCCCGCGCGGTTTCCCGCAGCTTCTCCACGATGGCATCCGCGGCGTGCGCGTCCAAACCGGTGGTGGGTTCGTCCGCTAACACGATACCGCCACCGGTCGGGATCGAACCGGTGTTGTCCGCAATGCCGGTGTCACCTGTCTTACCACTACCACCCCTGCCTCTCAGTGCAAGCGTTTCGCACGCGATGGCCAACCGTCTTCGCTCGCCGCCGCTCACACCGGGCACGGCGTGCCCCCCCGTGTCGCCTCCCACGAACGTATCCGCGCACGTGGTTAGCCCTAACCGGGTAAGCACTCGCTCCACATCCCCCTCGTCCCCTCCGCAAAGCTTCGCATCCAGGGTCAGGGTTTCACGAACCGTCAGGTTGGAAAAAAACTTCGGGTCCTGTTCGACGTACGAAAGCGGGACGGCTGGTTTTCTTTTGGAAAGTGCATTCTTTTTGAAAAGCCGAGTCAACAACGACTTCACGACACCGATTGGGGTAGCATCCCTCTCGTGTAACGAAGTGCCTCCGTGCGTCACGTCCCCCGAAAGCGCTGTGCCCCGTCCAGTATTCACCCTTCCCGCGAGGATGTTCAGAAGCGTGGTTTTCCCCGACCCGGACGGACCAAGGATGCCGTGTAAACGCCCGGGAAGCGCCTGGCCGCTTGTGCCGCGTAAGATTTGCCGTTGCCGTTTGCCTTTACCAACGGTGTATTGCACGGAGTGCCACCCTAATTTGCCCGCGGTGTCCGCGTCACGGGTAAGATGGGTGGGAAATCGATCGTCGGCGTTGGGCATGTCGCGGCGGACGGTGACGGGAAGGGTGCGCGGATAACGACTGATGACGGAGGTCTGTCAAAATAACAACGAAAAAGCGCACTCCGAGGTTTGGCCGAGCCTGCGACTGGTCCGTTTGCGGTGCCTCGGTCGATTTTGGCGCGTGTACGATCACTGGGCCGCAGAGGCGCCGGCGCGTGAGGGGAGGCACCCTCACGGCGGCGCGAGCATCGTAGGCGCGAGAAGGCGCGCGCGTTTCGGAACGCGGGTGCGTCTCGCGTAGGGGCGCGCACGGCGCGGCGCGGGGCGACTGTTTCTCTGGCGAGGACAGACGACAAATCTCTCGACGCTTCGGCACATTAATTAGGCTGTTGACCGTGGGTACTGGTCACGACTGGGGGCGAACATGTCTACACGCGACGTCTCCGGCGTCGGCGCGTCTACTTCAGGCACCACGGTGGCGGAGGTACGCCGGTTTCTTGGGACCAAGAAACACACCCTGTGACCCAACCGACCGACCCACGCGATGACCGAATCGAGATCCGAACCATCGACGTGTTTGCACATTCCACACTGTCGCGCCTCGTTGGTGTGCGAACTCGTTCCTCCTCCACCCCTCTTGTTCTGACCTTGTTCCCCCCATCGTATCGTCCAACTAAACAGGCACGCACCGCGCTTCGCCGAGGCGCGGTTCTTTTGAAGTACTGCCGGAACGCGTCGCCTCACGTCGCGCACTTCCAGCTTTCCAAGGATGAGGGCCGGTTGGAGTGGGTTTCCAAAAACGCGAAGGTTAAATGGGTGGCCGTGGAATCGATCGTCGACGTCGTCGCCGGCAGAACAACTGAAATCTTTGCGAAAAACGCGAGTACCACTGAAACGCACCCACCCGACGTGTGTCTTTCCGTGCTGTATCGCGATGCGAAACAAAAACACCAGTCCTTAAACCTGGTGTTTGAAGAACCGGGTACTATGCATGTGTGGCGTACTGGATTGCTCGCCACGAAAGAATTGGCGTTGACAAAAGATGAGTCGAAAAACGACGCCCCTGCGATGGGCGTGACCACCGCGATCGCGGTGAACAAAGCCGCGAACGTGTTCAAACGAACCTTGTCGACAAAGAAAGACGAGGACGACGTTAGGGCTGCGAATAAACGCAACTCGCCAATCGCCGAACCGAACGACTTGTTCGTGTGGGGCCGAGTGGCGCGCTTGGACGGCGGCGGAGCGTTCGCGCCAACCGATTCCGTCGGTACCTCGGGCCGGGACGAGACGATTTCTGTGTCTTCTCGTCTCCGTGACGACGGAAGCGACAAACGAAGGTCGTCTATCGCGGGGAACAACAATGCTGGTATCCCTCGTGTCCACTCGAGCGCCTTGTTGTCCGCCACCGCGTCGGCGACGCCCCGGCGCGTCGCCGGGACGGACGGCGTCGACGTCACAAACGTCGCCATGGGTCCCTCGCACGTCGCCGCGGTTTGCGCAGGGCAGGGGGTGTACACCTGGGGTTTCGGGTGCGGCGGGCGGCTCGGGCACGGAACGCACGCGTCGCACGACCGGCCGAAACAACTTATTTGGAGCGGTGGCGGAACACACAGCGTTACCAACGACTACGACCAAAACGATTCTGGACGAAACGCTCTGGCCACCACAAAAACCATTTGTTGCGCCGGGTCGGTAACCTTCGCGGTTACGGACGACGGAAACGTCTCCGTGTGGGGCGACGCGGGGGGGAGCGACGTTTCCGTGTTCGGGCTGGGGGAGGGTAACGGCGGGGGTGGCTCGGGTTCCGGGTCAAACGCAAACATCGCGAGCGCCACAAAGTGGAAACCCACCGTGTTGACCGGTTTGCTTTCGAAAAAAGTGACTCACATTGCTGCGAGCAAAGGGCACGTCGCGGCGGTCGCGGACGACGGAACGCTGTGGACGTGGGGTGAGGGGGTGTTTGGTGTGTTGGGGCATGGGGACGAGAAGGTTAATGGTGGCAATGGGAAGGTGAATTTAGGCAAAGAAACAGGTATGACTTCCGGCAAAGCAACGGAAATGACGTCGCGATCGTGTTACGCGCCTCGGAAGGTCGCCGCGCTTGTTGGAAAAAAAGTCACCTCCGTGTCCTGCGGCAGCTGGCACACCGCCGCCGTGGTGGACGGAACGCTGTGGGCCTGGGGCGACCCCGACGGCGGGAAACTCGGGCTGGGCGACGCGTGTGGCTCCCAAACGCAGTGGCTCCCGCAACACGTTGAAGGCGTGGAGAGTGCGGAGACAGTGTCCTGCGGGGTGTGGCACACCCTATGCCTGACAACCGACGGGGCGGTCTGGCAGTGCGGCGCCGTGGGGGGCGGCGAGGTGAGTGCTGTTCACAAAACGCCCACGAAAGTTTCGTTCCTTACCGGTACCGACGACGGAAAAACAACCGCAAGCGCGCGGTGTATCGCGAGCGGCGATTTGCACGCGGCTGTTTTCCTCAAAACTGGGTCACCAAACACGAGCGGGATATACACCTGGGGAATTGGCACACGCGGCCAGCTGGGGCACGGGGATACCGCCAACGCGGGGTCGCCCAAGCTCGTGGCCGCGCTTTTGGGTCGCGAGGTTGTTACTGTACAGTGCGGCCCCACGTCAACCGCCGCGGTCGCGTCTGCGCAATCGCGGAGCGTAACAGAGAAGGCGCGGGACGCGAAGTTTGGCGGCGCGAAGGTAACGAAAAGGTTCGACGCGGTGAAACGGCGAAGCGTGGTGTCCCTGATCCAGGTTCCGGAAAGGACCGAGGTTGGTGGTGGTGGTGGTGGAGGGAGAGTCGGCCGGACGTCAGTAGTAATCGCGGCGCAAACCACCGAAACGCGCCGGGTTTCGATTGGCCCTACTACCGCCAGTCTCGGCGGCGTCGACGGGCTCGCGACGACGTTCGCGACGTCTTCATCGCGCAGGTCCTCATTCGCGGACTTTTCCCTAGCGCGCGTTTCAGTTGACTCGGGGCGAATGAGCGAGACGAACGGGTCGGACGGCGGGGTCTCGCGCGGCGGGTCGCGGCGAGGACAACGCGCTGACGACGGTTTTGAACGATTCGACCCCGAAAGTGTTCACCGCGGAGGTTCCTTCGCCTTCGCGTCGCCGCGTTCAATCGGCGCGGAGAGTTTTTCGCCGAGTACGTCGCATGCGCGTTCTCGTCCCGAGGATGTGTCCTTTGCGTTCGCGGCGACCGCTCGCGCGCGCGCGGAAACGGCGCGCGCCGTCAATGAGCGCGACGCGCTTCGTTTGGAACTGGCCGCGCTGCGCTTGGCGCTGCGCGTCGCGGAGCGAGACGAAGTGACGTCGAGCGCGAGTGTTGCGTCGCCGGTGGTCGCGTCGGTGACGACGCACTCGGTGGCTACTTCCATGACGCCGAGGTTGCCGAACTCGGTGACTACTGCTATGACGCCGAGGGTGTCGGCTCCTCCAGCTGAAACGGAGTTAACTCCTCCTCCTGAAGAGGAGTTAATTCCTCCTCCTGAAACGGAGTTAACCACTTCTCACGAGACGGAGTTACCAACCGCGAAGCCCCCCCAAACGCCCCCGCCTGTGGCGACTCCGGTCCCGAACGTAACCTCGACGCCGGTTCCGGCCGCGACGCCGAATGCGACGGCGAATACAACGCCGACACACGTCACCGTGACCACCTCGAACGCCTCGCCGGGCACGCCGATGGACACCACTCCGGACAATGTCAGACACATCGGTGGTTCCGAGCCCGCTCGAAGCGCCCCATCTCCGTCGCCGTCGCCGTCGCCGTCACCGTCTCCTCAGCCCGCCGCGGTGCCCTCGCAGTTTGGCGTCGTGGACGCGGAGACATGCGATGTACAATCGCCGACCGAAACCTGGATCGAGGAGGTGGAACCAGGGGTTTTCATGACCATCGGTGTTGACCAGGGCTCGGGGCAACACGTGCTGCGCAGAGTGCGGTTCAGCAAACGGGTTTTCAGCGATACCGAAGCCACGGCGTGGTGGACTAAAAACCGCGCGCGGGTGGTCCGGACACGGGGGTTGAAGATGGTTGCGAACGGGAAATAAAATAGGGCACGATGGGCTTCTAACGGCCTCTTGGGTTCTCTTTAGTTCGCGAGTTGTTACAAAGAATTAGCATCTATTACTACCGGGCATTATCGTTCCAGAACGGTTATCGTTCCTCTACGGGATTCGACTCCCCCTCCCCGTCTTCCCCGCCCGCCCAGGAAATAAGAATGAACCCAAACGCGAGAAAGTCGTAAAGCGTGTGCGTGACCATCGCTGTGATTGTAAACAAGAATTGTCAGTCCTGTATGGGCAAAAAGTCTAGGATTTGGTGAAATACAATACGTACCTGTGCCTAAGCCGTCGTTGACGTACTCCAACCCGAAAAGAAACCCGGCACCGGTGGCCCAGTAGAAGTACGCGGGGGTTATGGCGTGCAGGGCGCCGAAGAATACGGAGGTCGCGGTTAGGACACCTATGATGCTTACGTTTTGCGGCACCCCGATTGATTGCAGCCCTCCGTCAGTAAAGGGCATCAAGAAGCCTCGGAAAAAAGCCTCCTCGCCTACGCCCGCGCCCAGTGATAATAAAACAATTCCGGGCAACCCAAGCGGCGCTAAACTCGGCAACACCCCAACTTTGAATATATCCCGCACTTCTGCTAGAAACTCATACTTGTCCGCATGTGTTATGGCGAAAGCTAGGGACAACAGCAACGGCACCATCCACAAACTGGCTTGGTCCAGATTCAATGACCGCGTCGCGTCTAGGACGTCGGGATGTATGTTAAGAAAACCGGACGCGACTTGGCTTCCAACCCCCATCACGACGTAAAACGCCGTGGAGGACAACAGGAACTGCATGGGGGGTACGGTTTCGACTTGAACAAGATCCGCATCGGAATCGGACGCAACAGCAGCCCTTAACTTCTTCGCGTCAACGCCAGCCACCAAGCTATCCAGCGGGCCGGGCGGGTCGTTCCCAGCAGCACCGACGCGCGTCGTGCGCATTCGTGTTAATCGTGTTCTGCCACGCGTAACACGCGCGCCGCGAGACGGGGTTTTCGCCACGGACACCGACACCGACGTGGACGCACGCGCGCGGGAGGGCACACAATGGGCGGGACGAAGCGGCGCGAGCGCCAACGCGCTCGTGCGCATCGCCAACATCGCACGCGGAGCAACGAGATGTGACGATGCATCGAGAGAAGCGGAGGGATAAGATCTGGATCCGATGAAATCGAAAGTGCCGACTGGCTTTTTTTGTCGTAAAAGTTTGCACTTTCGATAAAAACTGTTCTACGATCCCCACCCCCCTCCTACTGAAACCTAACCACCACGTCCTCCCCCCCGCTTTTCGCGAACGGCTTCGCCTTCCGTCGGCCTTTCGGGTCACTTTTCACGGGTTTCGCGAGCTTGGCCGTTTTCAACGTAACGCCCGCCGCGAATTGAAAGCCGCCCTCGCCGTTTTCGTTTTCGAAAACCGCCCAGCACTTGACGCTCATTTTTTTTTGTCCCTCCTTGAAGTGCTTCAGCTCCAGGAGTAACGCGCTTCCGTTTTGGATGGAGTCGTAACGGACCGATGAAAACCGGACGGGGGTTTCAAACACCACTACGCCTCCCGGTTTCACGGTAGCCGCGCCCATCGGGGTGGTTCGTGCTGGTTCCATTACAGTTCCGTTTTGGTCCAGTAACGTCACGGAAACGCAAACGTTTTTCAACGTCGCGCAATCCTTTACTCCCCGGAAAGACTCCACCACGACCACGACGCAACTCGATGACTGAGATGCTTGCGGTGCTTGTGTAGGTGCCTGTTCCCGTGTTTCCAGAGGTGCTGTTTCTTCTCCTGTTTCTGTAGGTGCCGTGCCTCTTCGCTCGGAGTTACCAGTCGTCCTCAATTCCCGACCTGTTTCCGCCGAGCAGGTTTCCCCTCCCGTCTCCGAGAAGAAAAAAGCTCGCGTGTCCGCGTCGACCGCGCCAGGTAACCCGCCCCCCGCCACGCGTTTTTTAAGCAGCGAACAAAAAAGCACGAAGTCGTCCCTGCGCAAAGTTTCGTGTCCCGGCACCGAGACTAGCTGCCACATCTTGCTCAAATCCGCCTGGGCTAAACCTGTGCTTGCTGTTATTTGCACGAGCTGCGCACCAGTCAACCCAGACACACCAGGAGGGTTATCGGAGGTGTACGCGTCGAACACGGCGTCGAACTGCGCGCGGTCGTCGGGGGAAATCGGGGACGCGATATCACTGGGTTCGTTTCCCACTGAAGAAGCGGACGCCGTTTGCGGGGAAGCAGGGGCAGACGTTTCTGGCACCACGTCAACGCCCTCCCCAGTTGATTCCGGTTCCAAAACCGTCTCGTCTTCGCTTTCGAAATCCGCGAACCCGTCCTCGTCGAAGGTGTCGTTGGGGGCGGTGTTGGTGGTAACCACCGTGGGTTGACCGGCGGTATCGGTGGGCGCGACTTCAGGTAACTCAAGCGCCGGTTCGATTCCCGTCGGGACTGCGGCGCCAACGTTTTCGGTGCCGGGTGCATCACCGCCGTTCGCAAACGTCGTGGAAAGGGCTTTCGAAGACGACTCTTCGAACGTCGTTTCCTTGTCGAAATCGACCGTTCCACTGCTAAAATCCGCAAACGCGTTCGACCCGACCGGCGTCGAGGTGGGCGCCGCGATCGTGACGCCCTTTTTTAGCAAAGCGGCGAGCTTGGAAGACGCCGGCGGCGCGGGTTCGATTTCGGAGTACTCGTCATCGTCGCTGAAGTCGGCGAATTCGTCGTTCGCGTTGTCAACACCTTTTTCAACAACTTGCGTTTTATTTTGCAAAGAAGAAATGCCTTGCAAGTTCAGCGGAGGTACCACCGGTCGGTCCGGTTTTGTCGCCGGTACCGCGTCCGTTTTGTTCCGCTCGTTTTCGTTCCCCGACTCGAACAATTCGTTACGGTTGGTATCGTCTCCAAAGGTACCCACGTCGAACTCGCCGTCCTCCAACTCGACTTCAAACGCGGCGAAGTCCTCGTTGGTGAGGGACATGCCTCTTTTCACGGATTCGTGAGGGGATGCGTTTGTCTCGGCGAAAGTGCCGGGAGATTTTTCGTCGCTTTTCGGTTCCGAAAAATCAGACGGCGGCGAAAAAGCCGGGTCGAAGCTCGTCGCGAAGCTTGTCCTAAACGCGGACGCCGGAGGTTCGGTGTTCGGAACGGCCGTTCCAGTTGACGTCGGGTGGTCGAAGGCGGCGAAGCCTGCGAACACATCTGTGGTAGTTGCTGCTGGCGCGAACGCGTCGTTCGTGACGACGGGCGCCACGCTTGTTGTATCACCCGCGAAGGCGAATTCGTCGTTTCCAAAGTCGCTCGCGAACGAAAACGCGGCCGGCGTCGCCGCGACGGGGGGCGTCGCCTGCGCCAAAAACGATTCCGAAAATGTTTTTGTTCCGGGCGGTGTCGCCCCGAACAGCTCCGCTGACGCGAACGCGGGTGTCACCGGTGTGGAGACAACAGACACGGAAAACTCACGCGGTTGCGCTCGCGACACAACGGTAGACGTTCCGAAAACACCGACCGCGGGCGTACCTCCGGTGATAGGCGTACCCGCGACACTGCCGCGTCTCGGCGTGTTCCGCGCTTTGATGATCCGCTGCGCCTCCGCCTTGGCTGCGGCGATTCGCTCCGCAGCCTTGGCTTCTGCTTTTTGCCGCGCACTGGTGCCCGCCACGGCGGCGCGTGACCGCGCCGCAGCCGCCACGTTCGTCGCGGCGAGCTGCTCGGCAGCCGCGGCGCCCGCCCTGGCGTGCGCCGCGGCGCCCGTGGCTTTCGCAACCGCCACGGCTAGACTACGCAGTTGCGCCAGGTTTTCCTCGACGTGCGCGCGCGCTTCTTGCTCTCGTTTCTCCGCGTCCACGCGTTCCTCCTCCGCTTTCAAACGAGCCTGTTCCAACGCGACGACTTGTCTCGCGCTCGCGCCTTCCCGTGGGCGCTGGTACCGCAACCTCTCAAGCGTGCTGGCCAGTTTTAACTGCTCCGTCGCGAGAAGCTGTTCCCGCTGACACAAGTCGTGCTCAAGCGCGGCGCGTTCGGAATCCACGCGGTGTTGCTCGTTTTGGACGGTCGCGCGCAGCGTAACCGCCTCCGCCTCGATGGCTTCAAGTATCGCAGTCTTGGCCACCGCGGCGAGCCGCGCGCAAGCGGCGCTGTCCTGCGCCACGGAAAGCTGTTCTCCGAACTTTTTCCGATCCAGCTCAAGCGCGGCGCGCGCATTTCTCTCCGCTAAGTCCATTTTTTCAGAGTTTTTCGCCCGCTCCAACTTTTCAATCTCCAAGTTGTCTCGCGCCAGTTCCAGCTCCTGCCGGGCGTTTTCAGTCGCGACGCGTCGACCTTCACACTCCGCGTCGTGCGTTTCCCGTTCGTTCGCGGTGATTTCCTTGAGTTGGTTGGTTTCAGTGCTAAGCGCGTTGAGCTCGTCGATTTCTTTTTGCGAAATCTCGGTCAACTCGGCGCGTTGTTTCTCGAGCGCTTGTTCCGCTTCGGCGGCGGCGTGTCGTGCAACAGACAGTTCACCAGCTCTCGCCTCGGCTTCCGTCTCAAAGTTAAAAGTAGTCTCCGCCAGTTCACGTTGCGCGGCGACGACCCTTTCATGCGCGACCTGCAGCTCAACCCAGTGCGTCTGCGTCCGTGACTCATTTTCTGCCAGAACCCGTTCCGTTTCCTCAACCGCGTCCGCTAATTCTTTTTCGTCGCTTGAAATTTGCGCCGCCCGCTTCTTCGCGTCATTCACAGCTTCAACTAGACTCTCCTCCGCCGCGCCCTTCGCCGCGGCGATTTGCTCGTTGAGATGTTCAATCCTCACCCGACCCGCCTCCGCGGTATCCTCCGCCTGCTGCATCAACGTCTCAAGCTCCTCCATCGCCACCGCGAGCGAGGCTTCCGTGGTGTGCATCGCTGCGCGCTCCTCGTCTTCACTGATTTGTCGCGCAAGCTTCGCTTCGCAAATCTCCTCCTCCGCCTCCGCCAACTCAACGCTCGCCGCGACGAGCGCGGCAGTGGCTCGGGTGCTTTCCACCGCGGACTCGTCTCGCAACCTGCGTAGCTCACTACGCACGACCTCGATCTGCGAGCGCATCGCCCTCAAAGGCTCACTCCCAACCGCGGCGTCCGCGTGCGCAACGTCCCGCGCGTTTTCAAGCTCTCTCTCGGCCTCCTCAAGCTCCAAACGTAACGCCTTTATATTTTTTTCGTGCTCCGTCGCTTCCCTTTCCCGCTGAAGCTTCAATCGCTCAACCTCACCGTGCGCCACAATGGTTTCCTCACGCACGGCCTTCGCTTCTGCCTCAGCAGTCGCCTTAGCAGCGCTCGCGTCTCGGTTCGCGCTGTCCCGGATGTCATCCGCCCTCCCGCGCGCCGCGGCCACCCGCGCGCGCGCCGACGCTGACGCCTTCGCGACGTTTTCGCCAATCGAAACCGCGTGCGCTTTCACCTTCTCAAGCGCGTGCTCCGCGGCTTCCGCGTCTTGTTCCAGCTGGGCGGTCACATCCTGTGATTCCCGTTCGCGAGTCGAGGTCATGTGTCTTATCTCACTCGCCGCAACTGACGCGCGCTCCGCTCTGGCCAACGCGTCCGCTTTGCGACGATTCGCCTCGGCGTGCGTTTGCGCCGCTTGGTCTCGTTCGCGCTCCGCGAGCGCCACAGACGCCTCGGCTTCGGAAGCCTTCTGCGCGGCCGCGGAGGCTTCGGTTTCAGCGCGCTCCGCCCTCACCTTCGCGTCTGCCAAAGATACGGACATCTCCAACGCCGCCTTTTGCGCACCATCCGCCCTGACAGCAGCCTCTCCGGCGGCGCGTTCCTTCGAGGAAGCCTCTTCAAGCGCCGCGCGCGTCGCGGCGCGGTCGTCGCGTGTTCCGGCGCTGAAATCGGTGGACGGTTTCGGCGCTGCGTTGAGCCGACCAGCGTTCGTCTCCATTCCAAACGAATCAGTCTCCAATCCAAACGAGTCACCTCCAAAACCAGCACCACCCGATACACCGAACGACGTGTCACTCAATGACGCGCCGAACGTGGAATTCGCGGACCCTCCGAATTGCTCGGCGCCGAACGCGTTCGGGGGCGCTGGGGACGCGGCGACTGAAGAGGCAGGCGCCGAAGCGCTCGCACTGAAATCGCCGCCGAACCCACCGAACCCGTCGTCAGGCGTCGAGGCGACTGTCGCGACTGAAGGGGCGGGCGCGGACGCGGCAGGCCCGCCGAAATCGTTAAACCCGCCGAAGGACTCGTTCGACGGCTCGGCGTCGTTTACGCCGCCGCCCCCGAAATCGAAGTCACCGCCGGCGAGCCCGGTTGACACACTCGCCGTGACGGTTCCGGTCTCCGCGTTGGTGTTGGTCGACGTAACCGGAACCGGCACCGGGAGGGTGGGTCGCGGCGGCGCGTCGAACGCGCCGAACGCGCCAAAGCCGGAATCGTTGGTAGGCACAGGCGCCGGCGTTGAGGTCGCCGCGCCGGCGCCTCCAAACGCGCCAAAGCCGCCGAAGTCGTTTGAAGCCGCTGCTGCTACGGCGGGAGAATCAAGCGCGCGCCCGCCGCCAAAGTCAGGCGCGGGAGGCGCAGACAACGCGTCAACGTTCGCGACAGACAACCCTGGCGCCGGGGTGACCATCATCAGCCCCGGCGCCGGGGTCTTGCCACCTTTCTGCTTAATCGCCTTGTACGTTTCGTGCATGGCCACCGCGAAGTGTTCGCACGAAACTAAACCCGCGCCGCCCCCTGTGATTCGCCGCAGCGTCGTTTCGATATCCTCCGGGTCAAGCTTCGCTTTGCTAAGGAACCGCACCGCATCCTCGAAACCGACCCACCCTTGCTTGCCGCCAGGGAGCTTGCCGTAGTGCGCCTTGTACTTTTTGTACTCCACGGGGGTCATGTCCGAGCCTTCCGGAACCGATGTGGGTAATTTCGAAGCGGACAGAAACTTGGAAGCACCCAAAATGGCCATGGTGCCGCCTGGCATGCTCGGCGCGGCCGGCATGCTCGGCGCGTACAGGCCCGGCTCCGCCGCCGGCGCCGGAGCCGGAGTACCCACGTCAACCGCGCCCGCGATGAGCTCCATCGCGGTTTTGAAAGCCATCGGTTGCATGGAAGGCTCGCCGTTAGTCGCGGCCCTCCAGATTTCACTCAGCTTCTCCGTGGAAAGCCCGGAGCCGCTGAAGAACGCAACCGCGTCGCCGCCGGAAACCGCACCGGAGCCGTCTCTGTTCGCGTGTCGAAACGCCGCGAGCATCGCGTTGGGGTTAGCGATGCACGCCTGTAACGAGACGGGGTCCCACTGGAACGCCATCGTCACCACCTTCGGTCAGGCTCGCTTGGATTGGCCAAATGCAAATTGGATTGACCTTTCAACAAGGCCGATTGCAGACGTCCGACGGTGGACCGACCCTGCAGCACTCTGCGTGCCCCGTAACCGCACGCCGCCTCGATTTGTATCTTCCGCCAGTCGCCGCCAAGAGGTTACCGCGCCGATCGCGAGTCAAACCCTCTGCTGTGCACCGGTCACTACCAGCGCCTATACGTTGTGGTTCGAGCTCAATTCTCAAAAAGACGAGCACGCTCCAGTTCCAAGTCGCGTCGGATTTTCCCGCGGCCTCGAATGCAGGACACAACGACACGCGCTCCGCCCCACGGCACGCGCGTTCCTCGTCATGTCCGACGCCCCCCCCCCTACCGGCGTGCCCGCAACTACTACGACGTGGGAAGCCCCCGAAGGCGGCGAGTTCAATCAACCCCCCTCCGTCCGGTTCGCCGTGCTCGGCGACGCGTTCCTGGACATCTCGGTGGGCCCGCTCGATTCGATTCCCGTCCCTGGTTCTGACGTGGAGGTTGAACTCGTGTCTCAGCACCCCGGGGGCAGCGCGTTGAACACGGCGTGGCACCTCGCGGCGCAAGGCGTGGAGGCGTCTTTGTTCGCCGCGGTGGGCAGGGATCGCGGTGGGAAGACGCTGTTGGATGCGTTGCAGAGCGAGTCAAACGTAAAAGACCCATCGGCAACCTTGGCCGTGCTTAAGTACCAACCCACGGCGACGTGCGTCGCTATGTTCGGGCAAGGAATGGACCGGACGTTCATCAGCGCACCTGGTGCGGCGAAGGTCGCAACGTTGGCGCAGCTCCTGCCGAACGGCATGGACGCGCTTGATGTGACGCACGTGCACATCGGCGGCTTCTACGCCTGTCCCGGGGTGCACGGCGGTTTGGTGAGCTTGGTGAAAAAATTGCGAGACCGGGACATAAAAGTATCCATGGACCCCAACTTCGACCCCAACGGCGAGTGGAGGTCGCCTGCGATGCGACACGTGCTACGGGGCGAAAGCGCGGTTGATTTGTTCATGCCATCGGAGGTTGAGGCGTGCGAAATTACCGGGAGAGACACGGCGGAGGAAGCGCTGGAGGCGCTCGTTGGCGATGACCGGAGCACGAGCGACGCGCCCGTTAAACTGGCGGTGATTAAAAGAGGCGCCAACGGAGTGCTGGCGGGTGATTGTCATGGACGGCGGTGGAGCGCCCCCGCGTGTACGGTGTCAAGGGTCGTGGACACCAACGGTGCCGGGGATGCTTTCAACGCCGGATTCTTGCGGGTATGGGCTCAAGGGGGTGCCGTCGACGAAGCCCTGCGAGCGGGATGCGCGAGCGCCGCAATCGCCGCGCAGCACACCGGCGCCGTCGGCGACTGGGCGCCCACCGCGCTCTCCGTGGACGCGCAAGCGGAAGCGGAGTACGGGGAGAAACAGTGGTGGCAAAAAGGGATCCTGGCGTGCATGGCGCCGAGGAAACTGGCGTGAGGAAGTTTGGCATCTGAGATAGAACTTGTACACGCAACGTGAGGTTGCGAGCGATACATCACATTCATCATCTTCATGCAAAAGAAAACTCAAGAAAATTTCTGCAGTATTTTTGCACCCGAAAGCATCGTTGTTTTCTTTTCAATCCAAGCCTACCTCTCTTACAAAGCGCACTCGAACTACTTCCCAAGCATGTGCTCCGCGGGGCCGTGACCCAAGTCCGCCAATTTTTGTATCTGCCGAAGGGATTCGGGTCGGTTGGCTATCAATGCATCCGTCAAAGAAACTGCGTGCTGGAATAGCGCTTGCATCGCCGTTTCGCGAAATTGCAAGGCAAGCTCGCTACCACCCTCCGCAGCCTCGAGGAAGAAATCTAACGAGGTCTCAGGGTTTCTTTCCACGCCGAGCCCGTCACAGTAGTATATCCCAAGGCCGAGTTGAGCGTTGGTGCAGCCTTGAGCGGCGGATTTCTCCCAGTACAACAAGCTCTTCTCGTACTCCTCGGTTTCGTAGTAGTGATTGCCGATATAGGCCTGCGCGTCGACATCACCTTGCTCTGCGGATTTTTCCAACCACTTCAGACCCAGCTCGACGTCTTGTACCACACCTTCGCGTCCTTCTCTGTACATCATCCCGAGTAGGTTCTGTGCATCGGGGAGACCTAGATCTGCTGCCTTTTCCAAGTACTTGACAACGAGCGTAACGTCTTTGTCGACCCCGCGATGCCCGTGCAGATACGTGTGCCCCAAAATGACTAGGGCGTCCGGTTGATCGCCCGCTGCGACAGCCCGCTGAAGCCACATAACCGCCATCGCTTTAACTTTCTCCACGTCATGCACGCCTTCAAAGTATGAGAATCCGAGTAACAACATCGCCTCCGAGCAACCAGCCTCCGCGGCGCGTTTGCACCACTTGAAGAATTCCTTCGATTTTTTCTCGACGCCTTCCCCGGTTTAGCAAACAGGCGGCGAGGTTGTACATAGAGTCGCGGTTGTTGAACGTAGACTCGCCTTGGTCTTGCTCGCTGGCTTTCTTGAACCAATCGTACGCGCTCTTCAAGTTCCCCGCCCCATAGCAGATCTTGCCGAACCTGTGCGTCGTCCCAACGTCCACGGGCGTCGAAGCGTCTTGCTTCTCCGCGTTTAAAAAGGCGGTGCTCACCGCCCTCAGGTTGAGCCGCGTTTCGAAGTCCGTGACGTTGGAGAGGAACACGGGCGCGAGCTGTTCGTTGGGATCGAACGTGGGGAGGTCGGGGTGGATGGGGGTGTTGGTGGAGGGTTTCATGCTGGGAGGTGGGGGGAACAAGTGCGAGAGACGAGGTCGTTGCTTTCAAATAAGAGAGCCTTTTCCTTGAACTGCGGAAGACGACGAAACTCTCGCCGAAATCCCAGTGGTTTTCCCCGAATCTCGCCGTTGCCTCCACAACAGTCGTGCGCGCGCGCCAACGACCGCGTTGGGTTTCTTCGCGGTGCCCTGTCAGTGGTGTTCACTACGTTTCTGATTACCTGCGCGGAAAGAAAAGCGGCGTGTCAAGTAACCGTCACCCCACACCGAACCAACCCTAAACACCACCACCGACTTTAAAAATGGGCGAACGCAAGGTGCTGAACAAGTACATCCCTCCCGATTTCGACCCCAGCAAGATCCCTCGTTCAAAGAAGAAGGATGGCGCCAAGGCTCAAAGCAAGTCGCGTATGATGTTACCGTGTAGCATCCAGTGCGACACTTGTGGCAACTTTATCACCAAAGGCACCAAGTTCAACAGCCGGAAGGAAGATGCGATTGGAGAGGAGTATTTAGGGTTGAAGGTTTTTCGTTTTTACTTCCGGTGTTCGCGTTGCGGGGCGGAGCTCGTGATGAAGACGGACCCTAAAAACGGTGATTACGTGATGGAAAGCGGGGCGCGGCGTAACTACGAACCTTGGAAGGAACGTAAGGAGGTTGACTCTGAGAATTTGGAGGAAAGGGAACGCGAGGAAGCGGGGGATACGATGAAACAGCTGGAAAATCGAACAAACGCGAGTAAGCGCGAGATGGACATCACGGCGGCGCTTGACGAAATGCGGTCGCTGAAAGCGAGGCACGCGGGTGTGACTAGCGCTGATGCGATCAACGCGGTACACGCGGAGAGGGACCGGGAGGCGATGGCACTGGAGCTGGCGGAGGAAGCGGAGGCGCGAGCGGCGTTTGAAAACAGCGGTAACGCCGGTGGCGCCGGGTTCGTGAGGCGGTTAGAGTCGTCCGACGACGACGACGAGGTAAAGGACGAGTCGAAGGACGAGTCGAACGAATTGAAACGGCGTAAGCTGGCGTCTCAAAACGCGCCCTCCGCGGCGACCAAAGCGCTGGTCAGTACATCTGGCGCTGCCGTTGCGAAACCGGTGGTGACGCGACCCAAGCCGAAGTTAGTAGTGGTGAAGAAGAAAATCGAGGCGGCGAAGTCCGATTCGGATTCGGCCGGCGGACTCGGTTTGCTGGGGGGGTACGGCTCCGATAGCTAGCGAGCAGCTTTTGCCGAGGTGATGCGCCGAGACGTGTCGAAAACGAACACATAGATGTGATTATACTGGCATTACTACATGTATCGTGGCATTACACGTATCATCACTCGTAATGTGATACCGCACGCAACGCTCGCGTCGCGCGCCTCGCCGCGTCATCTCATGAAAGTATGCTTGATTTCGATTTCGTTCGTTTGGTGCCGTCTCCGAGAAAACACTCCGAGTGACGCCGGGGTCATGGCACCGGTCGGCGGTGTTCCCGTACCCGGGGAGGTACGTGAGGCGGAGGTACGTGTGCCGATCGCAGGATCGTCACCCTCCCGCATCAGCATCTTCGTCGCCCCCGCGATGATAACACAGACGGGCGCGTCCTTGGTGAAAGGAGGCCGAAGGCTTTCGGGGCGCACCTGTTGGAACTTCACATCTCGCGGGGTGTGTGCCTTCGGCGACGCGTGTCGCTTCCTGCATCCAGCACTGTCTGTGTCGAGTGCCACACAGGATGCACAGGCTGTGTCGAGTGCACTGCCGGCTGATGCAACTCCAAATACACCTCATCCAGTACTGTCTGTCTCGAGTGCAACACAGGATGCACCGGCTGTTTCGAGTGCAACACAGCCGGCTGATGAACACCAACACCAACCCACCAAACTTCTCGGGTACGTCACGCACAAAGCGCAGCAGCAGCTCGGGTCCGATCCCGGCAAGTCCCTTCTCGCGGAGGTGTTGGAGAACTCGACACGTTTCGTCAAAGTCACGGACCCGACGAAGTGCGCCCTGCTTTGGGCGCAGAGTTTCACGACTGGCACGTTGTACGACGCTCTGCCACACGGCGCGCTCGTGAACCACTTTCCAAACACCGTGGCGATTACGCACAAGCACCGGTTGGTTTTAAGTTTGCGGGAGCTGGATAACTACGCAAGACCTTTCCGCAACAAAAAAGGAAACGACGTAGCGCCGGTCGGTTTCCTGCTGCCTGCTGAGAGTGAGACGTTTCGAGCTGTGGATGCGACGGAAGAAGACGGCGACGGAGACCTAGGTAACTCATCAGAGAACGCAAACGGAGTCATTAAAAGACACGCATCAGAGGACGCAGACGAAGTCGTTGACGACCACAACACCGACCGCACTAAATCGGGTATTAGTGCTTCAAAAAATTCGGCAATAAAGTGGATCGTCAAGCGGTCCGTGGGCGGGGAAGGCGAGGGCATCGCGGTGTGTGCGGACGCGGACGCGGTGTTGCGTCACGTCGCGCGCGACGGAAACTCGAAACTCGCGCCGTGCCGACTTCCGTTGACGGGGAAAGAAAAAAAAGAAAAAAAAAGAAACTCTGCGTCTTTGTCCGGTTTGGAAAAACACGCAGGCGCGACGCACGTCGTGCAGCGGTACATACCGCGCCCCATCCTGGTGCTCGGAAGAAAGGTTGACCTAAGAGTGTACGTGCTCGTGACGAGCTGGGGAGGTGTTATTGAGACGGGAAAGACTTCAACCAGAGGTGATACTTCCTGTGAACTGAATACCTCGACTTCCGGTAAAAGGAGTCCCTCGACGACTCAAGAAACTGCAGAAAAATATTCGCCTCCGCGCGCGTACGTGTACGCTGAGGGCTTGGTTCGGTTCGCGGCTGATTTGTACGACCCGTGCGATTCGAGCGCGACGAGGCACCTGACGAACAACGCGCTCGCGACGGGGAGGGAGCACCAGGACGGGGACGGTAATAGGGAGCCGCGGGACGGCGACGGCGATGGAAAAAATAAAAAATCAATCGCCGAAGGCCCCGACGCAAACGCGCACTTCAAACGCAACTGGAGTTTCGCGCGATTCGAAACCTGGCTGGACGACGCGTTCGGCGAGTCGTCGTGGGCGGGGGTGTGGGAAGACGTTCGGGAAACAGCCATAGTCGCGGTGGAGGCGGCGCAGCCCGCGGTCGTGGCAGGGCTCGCCGCGGTGCGGGAGGGGAGACGCAGGCACGCGCGGAATACGAAGTCGTCTCCGTGTGATGAAAATGAAAGTCGCGCGGACGAAGACGAAAATAAACCGAAAACCAAAGCGCGGCGGCACTTTGAGCTTTTGGGTTTGGACGTCCTGATCGACAAAGACTTGAGGGTGTGGCTTCTGGAGGTGAACAGCGCGCCTTCGCTGATGGCGGGCACCAAGCACCGCGGCAGGGTGTCGGAAACGCACCACAAACTGAAGGGAGGACTCATCGCGGACGCCATGAATCTTCTGGACGCGGCGCGAGGCGTTTGCGAAGACGTTTTCGACGCCGCAAACAATACACAATCGAAATCCGACGCCGAAGAAGCATCCGGCGAGCGCCAGCGCGCCGAAGGAGGAAGATTCGCGAGTTTGTGGTAGGCATGTGTGTGACCCCCCGAGTGTGTGTTTTGGGATGCGGTGTTGTCCGTAGTCTCGTTGTCGTAGTAATCTCATTTAGAAAGTCTGCGCGCTGAGCCCACACGCCGCACAATTGGTTTTTAGCTTGCCGTGAGGGCAGGGGTTGCAGTTCACGCACATGTTGTTCCGCCTGCCGTGAGAAAGGGGTTGCACGCCGCGCAGAAGCGTTTCAGCTTGCCGTGGGGACAGGGGTTGCACTCCGCGCAGTCGCGTTTCCGCTTGCCGTGAGGGCAGGGGTTGCACTCCGCGCAGTGGTGTTTCACCTTCCCGTGCGGGCAGGGGCTGCACGCCAAGCACTCGCTTTTCCGCTTACCGTGAGGGCAGGGACTGCAAACCGCGCAATTGCGTTTCTGCTTGCCATGAGGGCACCCTGTGCAATCCACGCAGTTGCCTTTCCGCTTGCCGTGGGCGCAGGGGCTGCACACCGCGCAGTTGCCTTTCTGCTTGCCGTGAGGGCACCCCTTGCACACCACGCAGTGCTGTTTCAGCTTGCCGTGAGGGCAGGGGTTGCAGTCCGCGCACATGTGTTTCACCTTGCCGTGCGGGCAGGGGTTACACTCCGCGCAGTTGCTTTTCACCTTACGGTGCACGCACCGTTTCTCCCCCATGTCGCCACTTTATTCTCCTCCGCGCAAACCTAGTTGTAGTAAAGCTCCAGGCCCATTCCGTCGTGGATCTCGTAATCTTCCAAGGTGATGTGGTCCTTGTATATGTTGTACCACTTCTGAATGCGAAGTTTCTCAGGTCGCGTCCCAGTCTGCGCGGCGACGAGTTTCTTCAAGTCGCCGATGGTGTCGTCCTCGTTGCACTTGACGCGGATCTTTTTTCCCTGCAAACGAGAGGGGGGATTTGGAGAAACGACGGGAACGAGGTTTCGTTGAGCGGTGCGCGGTGGGATGTCGCGCGGGTACACAAGGGCGACGCGCGGAGAGACGGGCGTGTTCATTCGAGCCGCCGGGGCACGCACCAATCGGTCGTTGAGCACCACTTCGATCATCGTCGATGCGCGGTGATGGTGTGTTGTGATGACGGCGTCGGGCCTTTCCTTTCAAAAAGCTGACCGAAAACGAAAAGAGACGTTCACGTTTTGTTTCGGTCGTGATGGTCGCGGGAGTTAACACTGCGGACCGCGCCGCGCCGCGGAGAGGCTGGAGCGCGTGACTCCGCAGACGATGTTTGGTATGGGACGACGATGGTGGGTGTTGTTTGTGGGGTTTCTGGTGCTCGTGTCGAGGATAGGAACCGCGGACGCCGCGCTGGTCACGCACACCCCAACCACCGCGTTTCCCAACCGGTACGCGCGAAACGTGTGTTCCCTGGTCGCGAGCACCGCGGATGGTGCGTCGTCGGCGTGCCAAGTCGAGTCGCTTTATGGCACGACCAACGGGCTGGTGAACATGACCTTCGGCGAGACGGGTTGCGAGGTGACCCTGAAGAACTGCGTGCCCGGTGTTTGTTACTCTTTCCGGGACGCGACGTTTGTTGCGACGCGGGACGACGTGCCCCGGCCGAATGGCGGGCCGAGTGCGAGCTTTTTCGTCGCGGTCGCGGCGACGGCCGGGGCGTCCGCGTTCGGACACACCAACCAAGGGTTTTCCTTCACCGCGTCGAAAGCCACGGTCACGCTTGCCTACCAAACCAGAACATGCGCGGACCACTTCTCGTACCGGGGACGAACGGGGACGCAGGAGTGCCGCGCCAGCTTCGCGGGCATCACGGAAATTACCGCGGGCATGCCGTTCAGCCTGAGCTGTTGATTGACCGAGTATAACCAGAGGTAGTAAGTAGTAAGGGACTATTGCCTCTGTATAACAGCGCGACCGCCAAACACCGCGTGTAATAACAACTAACTAATCTGCGTAGAACGAGAACTACTCTGTTCGTAAGAGAACGAATACGTAACATCTCAGTGGTGCCCGTGGCCGTGTGCTGCGAACGCGGGCCCGCCGTTTCCGCCGTTGTGTTGCGCCTGCCGCATCTGCTGCATACGCGCCATTTGCATTTTGTACATCGCGGCCTGCCTTAGCTGCATGCGCGCTTCGAATTCCTCCACCGACATGCCGTTCTCCGCCGCCGCATGGCGCTTGCGTTCGTTCATGGTCGTTTCAAATTCCGTGACGCTCATGTTACTCTGCGCCGCTTGCTGCGCAAGCATCTGTTTCATCTGCGCCTTGCCCATTTCCTCCAGCTCGCCGACCGTCACCCCCGCCTGTTTTGCCTGCCCCTCCATCATCTCAGCCTTGACCTCCCTGGCCTCCGCGATCACCGCGTCCGCGGTGCCGTGCGTCTTCCACGCGTCTTTGGACGGGTTTGTTGGATCAGCAGCGGACGCATCAGCAGGCGCAGCAGAGAGAGCAATATCACTAGCGTTCGTACCAGCGCTGTCTCCATGAGTACCAGCGCTCTCCCCCCGGGCGGCTTTCGCGAACTCCAAACGTCTCGCGTCAAGCACCCGTTGCGCCTCCTCCTCCCTGCGCAAAGCGCTCTCCTTGACGATTTCGTACTGCTCCAGGGACAGACCCGCGTTCGCGGCGTCGCGTTTGGTGGCCTCCAAATCAGCAGCGACAACTTCTTCCTTAGAAACCCCGAGCGCGTCCGCGCGAGCTGAGAGCGCTTCATGTTTTTCACGAACATCCTCCGCCTCCAAAGCGCCCACGGAAATCCCCCTCGCGTCCGCCCGCCGCAGCAAACCAGCCGCCCGCGCCGCCGCGGTTTCCTGGCGCACGCGAAGCAACGTCTTCCCGTCTCCGCGCCCGGCCGGGCCGAGCTCGCCGTGGTCTGCGTCGCGCGCCTCGCCGTCGTGCGAGTGCCCGTGAGTGACGCGGGGAGGCGGTTTCGCTTTTTCGCCGTGGTCGCCGTCGCAAGGTTCGCCGCCGTGCGAGTGCGCGTGCTTACTCGCCATCTCGTCGACCCGCTTGTCGTGCGCGGCGACGTCCTTCGCGCTGTTGTGCACTTTTATGAACCGTTTAATCCCTGGCGGGACGCTTAAAGCCACCGCGGCGGCGGAGTCGTCGCCGTGAAGCCAGCTGTAGGACCAGTTCGGCGGTTTCCGGGTTTCGCCAAGCGTCGCGCTGGCGCGCTGCGCGTCCCAATCCACCCGTGTCTGGTCCCCGCGCCAGAACTCCACGCAGTTGTTACCCACGCCGCGGTCGAACGGGTTGAGGAATCCGGGGAACATTTTGGGTTTTTCGGAACTTGTTGAGTCGACTCCGTCGTCCACCAATCGCTCCTGTAGATAGTCGTACCGGTGCGCGTTTTCCATCTCGTTGACGGTGAGGTTGAACGCGATGCCGCTCGACATGCGTATCGCGAGCGTTGCGCAATACGGCATCGCCAAGCACTGCACCAGGAACAGCGTGATCGCCCACGGGTCGTTCGTGAACGCGCCTAAGATCCACGGCCCTTTCACTTTGACCAGGTGCAAATACGAAAACCACAGGTAAACGCTCTGCGCGAGACACATGTCCCACAGCGCAAAGGCGAAGAAGCGCTGGTTCCGCGCGCCGATACAAGTACCCGCGATCGGGCAGTGGTGGTCCATGCGTGACACGCACCGGTCGCAGAAAGGGCAGTGCTTCGACCTTAAAGGCCGCGCGGTGTGACAGGTCCGGCAGTACCGCCCGCCGTGCGCCAGGGCGTTGAGGGAGGTTAACGTCGCCATTGATTCTTTCGCCGCTTCCGACGTTTTGTCGCCCAACTCGGTATCTCGCGAGTCTTTGCCGGGCCTTTTCGCCAGCCTCGCAATCGCCCGCGCCACTCTGCGCATGTTCCCCGACCAGAACTCCTTGGATTGCTTGTCGCTGGCTCTGGGGAGGAACCCAGGTCCTAGGACGTAGGTTAACGCAAACGCGATTTCGGTGGAGAAAAACGCCAAGGACCCTAATACACACCAGCCCCGCCGGCGGTCCCACTGCTCCACCGCGACGTACACCCAAAAGAACTGCGCCCCGGAAACCAGCATCAGCGCGTGTACGCTCGCGGCGCCTGTGAGCGAGGTCATTCCTCTTCGAACAACGGTCGGGGCCATCGAGGCGCGGTTCATGGCGCCGTACACGAACAGCCCGCATATTGCGAAGAACGGGTACCACACGTACCAACTCATGTGCAGCGAGTTCAAAAAAGCCCCGCAAACAAGAATCACAAACGGCCCTAACCAATCCGCGTTCGGTCCGTACGCGTTCATGTACTGGTGCACCACGTTCCGGTCCGCGGCGTCTTCGTCTAGTTGCAGGGATAGGAAACGCTCGCTTTCCCACTGGTCCGGTTCCGCGGGTAGCGGGTCGCACCCGGGGGTCCAGCTCGCGCCGTGCTTGTGCCGCTCCATCTCGTCCCTCACTTCCACCAACACCGTGAGCTCTTCGCTAAGTTTCTTCATGTTCCTTTGTTCGCCAAGGCTAGAGATGCGGTCGTAATGCGCGGTCATCAGCACGTCGTCAATACCCCTCCCGCCGTTGCCGTGCCCGGTCGCCACGTCGAGGAACGCGCGCAAACTCCGCGGGTCCGCGATGAGCGACCGCGCGGTTCCGGAGGCGCTTAATATTTTCCTCAGCTTTGGAAACCGCCGCGCGACTTCGCCTAACCGGTCGGTGATGTCCGGGGATGGGTTTCCTCCCGGGCCGTCCCCATGATGGCCTCCTCCCATCGGGGGCGGCACGCGCTTCAAAAATCCCTCAGGGTCAGGCAAACGCTCCAAACTCCACGCCGAGTTCTGCGTGGCCCAGAGTAGGTCTAAGTCCAAGTCGGTCTCGATGTCGCGATCGGCGAGTTGTTGCAGCTCTTGAAAGGGCGTTTTCGGGGGCTTCGGCTTGGTCGGTGCGTGGTGCTTCTGTTTTTCTTTTGCCAAAGCAGTCGTGTCAAGGGACACGCCGTGCGGCTTCGTGTCCCGCATGTCAACCGTGACGAACGAGTCTCTAGCGTCGTCCATCTTGTCGGCCCCATCGGACGCTATCGTAACCGCGGAACAAACGACGCCGTTCCCGCGTTCAATCGCACTGTCGATCGGTCGCCGTTTCCCCCGCGACGTCCCTTCTGCGAGCCCGACGTGGAATTCGCCCAGGCCCGCGGCGGTCATCGGGAACGGCCGGGCCTGATACCCGCCACGGGTCACAGGGGGCGCGTGCCACAGGAGGGCGGCGTGCTTTGAGGCCACGATCGATGGCGGGTCGAAGGCAACAACACACGCCTGGTGGATCGTTCGACAAATTATTCGGACGACGAAATCGGTTTCTCCAATGTACGGGACGTTGGCCAACGTCAACACAACCACCCGCGCGTCGTCCGACTGTGTGTTCACCGCCCCTGCCTCGAGGGACGGTGATGCACGTCGCGCGTGTGGCGTGTACGTCCCGTGCCTCGCCCGGGATCCCGGGACACCGGGACCGATCGCGGAGCAGGACGAACCACCCGCGCGGCGTTGCAAACGTGTCCAAACGAGAGACTAGCCACCCAAAATCTTTCGGGAATAACAACATCTCGGCATCACGCGCGATGTTCAGAGCCGGCAACGTCCGGAATCGTCCCGTTTCGGTGTCGCACGCGAGTTGTGCTGCGGCTCTCCCTGGCGGCGATGATGTAAGCGACGAGCACCAGTCAACACCGGCCCTAAACATGGCCCCTGAGGGTTCCGAGGAAACCCCGAATCATCATCCATCGCACTCAAAACAAAAACAGCTCCTCGCCGCGCTCAACGAATCCACAAAGTTTCTCGTGTCCGGCGCGGCGCTTTTAACACTGGTGACGCATCCCAACGTCGCCATGGTGTGGTGCTTAATAGGCAGCGTGGTGAACAGTTGTTTTGGTAAGGTTTTGAAAAAGTTACTGAACGAAAAACGACCAGCCGGCGCCGCGAAAAAGGACCCCGGCATGCCGTCGAGCCACGCCGTGAGTTTGAGTTACCTATCAGGTGCGTATTCACTGTTTTACCGAAGCTGGTGACTGTTTGTCCATACATCGCCGACACACTGTTTTACCTCTATCGCTGGTGACTGTTCGGACCGATTACGGTGACTGTTGTCAATACATCGTCCAATACACGTCCAATACACGCCCAACACGGACTGACACTTTTCGTTAACAATCGCAGTCTCCGCCGCGGTTTCGCTGCTCGCGCGCGGCGGTCGCGAAGGCGGCGCGCTGTTCCGCACCTCTGGGTTGTGCCACCCGCCGTGGCCGGTACACGCCTCCGTAGTAGTTCCTGGAGCAGTATGCCTGCTCGTGCTAGGCCTCGCATTCACCGCGTTGCGGGTCGTTTTGGGGTACCACACCGCGGCGCAGGTGGTGGTTGGTTATTTGTTGGGCTTTCTCGTGGCGTGCGGGTGGCTTTTCGCGGGCGAGACTTTCGTGGTTCCCCTGGCGTCCACGAACCACAACGTGCAACACGTGCTCTTCGCGGTTTGTTTCGTCACATCGGCGCTGTTCGCGAAAGTCGCCGTGCGGTGGGTGGACGAGCTCCGGCTGTGGAAAAACGCAGGGACGAAAAAGGGAGAGCCCGGGGTAGGGACGCGGCGACGTGCTTCATAATAGTATCATTCGAATTAAAACAACCTTCCTTCAACCGCGACCGACGTTCGACTCACATAGTGTAGGGATACTTCCTGGCCCATAAATTGCAAATCCACGTTATCATATACTTCAACTCGTCGTTCAACCTACCCGAAAAACCCACTTGCTAGCCCGGAACGGCCACCGGAACCGCCCGACGGGTTGGCGTTTGCGGAGCGCGATTCGGACGACCTCTCGGCGTTTACGGGATTACTTCCCGGCCTTAGGGGACCGCCGTTCGGACCGAACGTGTGTCCGAACTGATTTGAATCCCGTCCTGGTACGCCGCCGGCGCCTCCACGCGAATACGTTTCCATATACCTCTTGTTGATCTCCGCGATGGCGTGTTGAATAGCGCTCAGCTCGTCCATCCCGGAAGCCTTCGCGCGTTGCGTGGCTTGGAACATCACGTTGTGCTGCGCCTCCATGGCTTGCGCGCCGAAATTACGCCCGCCAGTCGAGGATTTTTTAGTCACCACCGCGTTGGGGTGCTTTGCGATATCGCCGAGGGCTTCGGGGGACAGGTCCACGCTGAGGGGCGTGACGGTTAATTTCGGTGTGACATGACCGTCAGGAAGCGACTCGCTCAGGAGATGGTCGGGTAAGAAAGTTACCCGCTGCAACGCGTAGTTCGCCTGCAGCTTCAGCTCTGTTAAATTCGGCGCCCAGAACGTCAACCCAGGCAAGCCGTCGCTCCGGTGGATGTACACCGACTGCAGGGCGTTCGAAAAGAACTCCAAGTCGTCGTAAACCCACAGTTTGTACGAATCAAACCGCTCAAGTTTCGTGGCGCGTTCCAGCATTTCGTTGATCTGCGACGCGTCTCTGTGTTCCGGGGGCTTGAAGTAGTGAATCGTCACGTCTTTCAGTTTCGGCGCGATGACTTTGAAATCACACTGGTCCCCGAGATTCACCACCCGGAGGGTTCGTAACTCGGGGGTGGTTTCGTGGGTGAGCTCGATTTCCGCGAACTTGACGCCGTCTAGTTTTAGGTGGCGCAAATTAAGGAGCTTCGTTAGGAACAGGTACGACCCTTTGTCGTTGTACCACGCGTCGCCCGCGGTGATGACGAGACACACAGTGTCTTTGTAACTGCAAGCTCTTTTTATCCACGAGGTGAACGGTTTTGGGCAAAACTCGGCGCTTATCGCCGGGCGCCACGCGCTCCGCGGAGTGCGGCCCTGAGATGAAGAAAAGAAACTGTCAGTCCCGAGTCGGCGAGTGTGGGCGTACTTCGTAATGTGTATCAGTAAACAGTCGGGCGTAATCGGGCCGAACAGTGCGTTTGTGATGTATATAGTTGTTGCCAGTACTGGTAAAGGTTAATAGTAGTGTACAGTACTACATACATCACGAGTACTGGCAACTGCTACATACATCACGAGTAGTGCACTCAAAGAGGAGCGGTAAACAGCGTGCCTGGATTTGGGAAAGCCCCAAGACGTACCTTCGAAGCACCACTTCGGGCCGGCGTCGTGCGTCACGCGGCCGTTTTTGCCGGTCGTGAGGTTGAAGCTCCCGTCACAGGCTCGGCAGTGGAACTGCTCCGTGCACCCGTCCCGGCTGCCCATCATCGAAGTCATGTCCCTCTCCATGATAGGGTGCGGCACCAAACAGGTTCCGTAATCGCAATCGCCGAGACACCGCGTGCACCTGTTTTTAATTTCCCACGATGGCGTTGACGACGCGCTGCCCATCGCGACGGACGCGTGCGGCGTTATTTTCGGGCTCCGGACTCCGCACACCGATTTGTGATCCTTCCAGTCCGTTTTCTGGCACTTGGGCGTGCAGTACTTAACACGGATGTTGTACTCCTGGCACGCGCTGCACGAGCGCTTCGCGGCCAAACCGCACAACGCGCAGGATCCGGCAGTTTCTTATCACCGGGTTTCTTCTTGGAAGAGGTTTTCTTCTTGGCGCCGGCCATTTTGGGGGTCGGAAGCAGGCGCTCGTGTCCCACACGATACCAGAAACGGACACGTCGGTAGTGTTCCACGGATGCAGCGACTTGGATACTGGCAGCAGTACGGAGGGGATGGCTGACAACAGCGATCTGATTACAAAAAGATTTTGACGCCGAAACTGTTTCGCAGTTTCGTAAAACCTCGGAAAAGCGAAAAAGGAACGACGGCCCTGGGGTGCGACAGACGAGACGGCGCCGGGTGGGTGGTGGGCTCGGTTTCGTGTGAGTTTCGCGATGGTGGTGTTCGACGTGCAGGTTGTGCTTCCCATGAGCGCTGTTGATTATTTAAAGGCGAAAAACACCGACGCGTTTAAACGGTTCCACATGAACGCGATGGGCACTTTGGAGCAGGAGAATTTATCGCACGACGTGATCGACGGGCAGGTCGTGACGGTGACGCGAATGGTGCCGAGCATCGAGATTCCGTGGGCGCTTCGGCGGGCGATTCTCGGCACCCGAACCGCGGAGTTTATTGATGAAAGAAAATGGCGGTTCGGCACGCATCTCACGCCGCCGTTCGAGCAACTCTTCACCATCACGAACAACATAACCGACCGGTGCGTGGTGAGTGGCAAGATTGTGATCAGCGACGTACGCAACAACCAGTGTCTGGTTCGCGTTGAAGGCGAAGCCGTTGTTACGTTAAAAGGCTTCGGCAAAGCCGTGGAGACCCTGGTGGTGAACAACATGCGCGCTTCTTACGACAAGCTTCCTGGAATCATGCAGGACTGGGCGCGGCGCGGCGAAACGAGAGAAACGGAAAATGCACCCGGCGAATTTGCCACGCCGGGCGCGACGCGAACGCGCGCGCGACGAGACTCCTCGCGACGCACGGGGGCGTTCGGGAGCGTTATTGACGTGCAGCAATTGTCATTGGAGTATGACGTGGAAACAGGTTTAGCGAGCGGTTCGAACCGGTGGCAAGACGACGACGACGACGACGACGACGAGTTCAAATCGAATGAAGCGAAGGCGCGGGCGTTTGGAAGGAATAAAAATGAAACTTTCGTCGCGCGAGGGCGATCGCTTCTGGTCAACGCGTTTACGGGAGACGCAGGACGCGGCGGTGGGAGACAAAAAAACGGTGTGCGCTCGCTGCGTTCCCGAAACTCGGCAACATCAAATCGAAGAAAAACTTCCAAAAACAACCGCAAAAAAAGGATATGCGGCGCGCGCCGAAGTACTTTTTTGTGTCTGTTATTTTTCGCAGCGGCGGCGTACGCGTGGTTTTCTTTTTTACCCGCGGGGTCGTCGTTTGGTTCGCGTTTGTCTCAAGACGCGCACCACTTGGAAGAGGTATTGGAAGACGATTCGCGGAAACTTCCGCATTTAGAAGAAACAATGGACGCCGTGGGTGAAGCGGGTTTGGAGGTGATTGACGCGGCGGCGGACGAGGTCGGACACGGACGCGAAAACGAAAACGAAGACGATTCAGAAACGGACGATTCCGTGCACGATTCGTCCGTGGTTTCTTCCTCGGTGCCGTGCGTCGACGAAACCGCCGAGCAGTGTCAAAATTGGGCGTGCGCTGGGGAGTGCGCTGCGAATCCCGGGTTCATGAACGCGAAGTGCGCGTGCGCTTGTTTTGCGGTTGCGAGCCGTGAAAAAAAAGAAAAAGTCGCGGCGCAAAAACCGGACGGGCTCGGTTCCGTATCCGGGGTTTCATTCGGAGTCCGGTGGGTGTCACCCTCTCGCAAACAACGCAACGCGCGAATTCGCGTCCACCTACACAGCAACGTGGATGCCCCGAAAACCCTCGCGGCGCTGCGGCACAGTCTGCGAAGCGGCAGGTGCGGCGTCGGCGGTTCCGCCGATTTCTGCGCCGAGGCGAGCTGTCACTTTCACCGAGCGGAAAGCGCGTACGGTCTTTTGCAAGGCACTTTGTTCGGCCTAGGCGCCGCTGGTGGTACCTTCGGCGCCGCGCGTTTAGAAGGCAAACGCGTGTGGAGACGAGGCACGGTGGGGTATATTCCTGGCGGGGACAACGTCCTGATCGCGACGAAACCGCACCCGGAGTGGGACCAAGGGTTCGTCGCGTTTGGGGAAGTGTTTGAGGACGATTTGGCAATCCTGGACGAACTCGTCGAGTTATCGACGCGACCGTTCACGCACCCGACGTTCGGAACCGTGATGGCCATGCTGGAGAACAAGGTGCAATTCGTGCTGCGTGGGATCGAGTGAGTGATTGGCGGTTTTCCGTTGAATAGTCTGTTGAAATATTGCGTCCACACGTGCGTCACGTCGTTTCAGTCATATCACCGCGCCGGAATCCCTGAGCATCGTAACAATCGCCGCGTGGCCCTTTTGAGCGGCGATGTACAGTGGCGTGGCGCCGTCATTCCTTGCAATGTTGATGTCCGCGCCCGCTTCGAGCAGCGCCCGCACCACCGGCTCGTGGCCCTTTTGAGCGGCGACAAACAGCGGCGTCACGCATCCATCCGCCTCCTTGTTGACGTCCGCGCCCAACTCGATAAGCGCCTGCACGACCGCATCGTGGCCTTTTTCAGCGGCGACCCAAAGCGGCGGCGCGCCGCCACCCCTCTTCATGTTGACGTCCGCGCCCGCCTCGATCAGTGTCCGTACCACCGTCTTCTGACCGTTTTGAGCGGCCATGTACAGCGGCGTCGCGCCGCTATCCGCCTTGTTGATGTCCGCACCAAGCTCAATCAGCGCCCGTACCACCTTCTCGTGGCCGTTTTGAGCGGCCATGTACAGCGGCGTGTAGCCCTCATCATCCGCCTTGTTGATGTCTGCGCCCGCCTCGATCAGGGCCCGCAACACCGTCTCGTGGCCAAATTCAGCGGCAATACACATCACTTTTTCGTCCCACGGGCAGCCGTTTGCGCGCGCCCACTGCAGCACCTCGAGATGCCCGCCCCAGGCCGCCGCCGAGCACGTGTCTTTTGCGTTCCACGGGCATCCGTTCGCGCGTGCCCACTGCAGCACCTCGAGTTGTCAACCCCTTGCTGCCGCCCAACAAGTCATCGTGTCCCACGGTATGTCGTTCTCGTGCAACGCCTTCAACTCTTCGAGCTGTCCGCTCCTCGCCGCGGCCTCACAAAGGTATTCTCGACGCGACAGGCGACCTTGCCGTTGCCGGCGCTGCAGCGCGCTCATACATTCGAGCTCGACAGCTTCATCCTCACCAAGCTCCTCAAACGTAAGCCCTGTTCCTGTCACCGCGTCGCGCATCGCGCGGCTCACCGCTGGGAGCCGTGCGAGATCTGCGGGGTCGTCGAAATGCTCAGATCTGAGAACGTGCTCGACGACGAGGTGGTCGGGGAGGCCGGCGAATTCCTCGCCCGCGGCAGCATCGCGGCGGCGCTGGCTCTTTTTCTTTCGCGCGCGTGCTTTTTTACCGGACATCGCGTTGAAAGACAAACGTGGATGGTGTCGTGTGCTGCGCGGATGTTGTGGCTGTGGATCTCATTTGTTCTAGGACGTTACGAAAATAAGAAGCTGCTAGAAACTCTCGTCGTTGTTCGCCAAACCCTACAACGACCCTCGCCCCCGACCCACGCGTTGCCTTCGCGTCTCCCACCTTGGTGGTCCACCTTCCTCGTAGTACATGCCCGCCGTTGGGCTACCCGCGCTTAGCGCTGTTGCGGCGCTCGCGCGAGCCACTACTCGCGCGAGTCCACGACGTGCAAACGCTTCGGTCTTTCCAAGAAGAAAACAACGACTTTCTTTTCCCTCGCGCGCCGCCGCGAACCGCGACGACGCGGACGCCCCCCCCGAAGCCAGCGGCGACGAGGAGTTTGCGCGCGTGCGCCAGATAAAAGCTGAGCGCAAGCAAAAGGCGGTGAGGTTCAAGACGGACGCGGACGAAGACGCGAGCGTTGTCGCAGCCACTTCAGGCGACGTCCTCGACACGGACGCGGAAGCGTCTTTGGTGTCTGACTCGCTTCGCGGCGACGAAACGGACTCGTCCGTTTCCGCGCAACTCGGGTCTAGCAACCGAGACCGGCTGTTATCTTCCGTCAACCGCAACCTCGCGCTTGAGATGGTTAGGGTCACGGAATCTGCCGCCGTCGCGGCGGCGAGGTGGCTTGGTAAGGGTGACAAGATCAGCGCCGACGGCGCCGCCGTGCGGGCGATGCGCGCTAAGCTCAAGGAGGTTGATTTCGACGGCGTCGTCGTGGTGGGCGAAGGCGCGAAGGACAACGCGCCGATGTTGTTTCCCGGCGAAAAAGTAGGGTCGGGCCTCGGGCCGCGAGTTGATGTCGCCGTGGATCCGCTGGAAGGCACGGCCCTCATCGCGAACGGCAAGGACGGAGGCATCGCCGTGGTGGCCGTCGCCGAGCGAGGCGCCATGTTCAACCCCGGGCCGATTGGTTTTTACGTCGACAAAATCGCGGTCGGCCCGGAAGCCGCCGGGCACGTCGACCTCACGAAATCACCCACGCTGAACGTTCACGCCATCGCCGCCGCGAAGCGCAAGAGCGTCAAAGACGTGACGTGCGCGGTGCTCGATCGGGATCGACACGTCGGTTTAATCGAGGAGCTCCGTTTGGCGGGCGCGCGAATAAAACTCATCGAGCACGGGGACGTGGAAGCGGCGCTGGCGACGTGCGACCCTCATTCCGGCGTGGACGCCCTGTTCGGCGTCGGCGGCGCCGCGGAGGGTGTCGTCGCCGCAGCGGCGCTTCGTTGCGCTGGAGGTGAGATGCAAGCGCAGCTCTGGCCGAGAAACGCCGCGGACGCCGCGGCGATGCGCGCGGCGGGCTGTGATTTAACCAAAGTTCTACGCACCTCAGATCTGTGCGGCGGCGGCGCGATTCTGTTCGCCGCCACGGGCGTGAGCGACGGGCGGGCGTTGCGGGGCGTGCGGTTCGACGAAAACGGCGCGCGGTCCTCGTCGATTGTCATGCGATACCCTTCCCGAACCGTGCGCAGGGTGGAAACCACGCACACGTGGCGAAAGGAAACCGAAGCGCATTCTGCGAACGGGCTGGACGAAGACGAACACGAGCGCATTTACCGAGCCAGGTAAGTGGGCGCGCGGGCTGTGTTTTTACTCAAGGAGACCGCGGTGGTAAGTTTTTATCGCGTCTCGCAGGTGCTGAACCTGTGTTTCATGTATGTGGTCGAGGTCGAGTATCTAAGTTCTTTTGTCTCAATGTTTGGTCTACTCGACGCGGTTCGAACGACCGAGTAGACAAAACATTGGGGTTTGAACTCAGATAGTCGAAGCAGACACTACATGAAAAACGGACACAGCACTCGCGAGACGTGAAAAACACTTACCACCGCGGTCTCTTCCAGTGGTGATTATTTTACCAACTCAACGTGAGGACTTCTCCTGCCCACTTCTTTGGAGCCTCACCTCTTTTATTCCTTCGTTTGTTCGACGTTCGATTGTTTGTTGGCACCAACCGCGGCGAGTTTAGCCCCGACGCCAAAGACACCAACCACCCCGGCGTCGGGGCTCAACTTGCCGGGGTGATTGGTGTCTTCAAGCACGCGAACGTTCAGCATGCGAAAGAAAAAACGTGAAGGACCCAAGGTATTTAGCAAGTAAAACTCCCCACGTTGAGTTAGTAAAAGCCTCGTACTCGAGGAGACCGCGGGGCGCGATGCATCGAGAGACGTGAAAAAAAACTTACGACTGCCCGCGAACGCTCGCGACCCGACGCCTCGTCACCACAAAAGATGAGCACCACAATCACTTGGTTAAAGCAGCAGCGCGGGCACGCTCGCTCGACACCTTGGGTGCTCGCGCTACTGTTTCATCCAAGTTATTTTCGTGTACCCGTCTTTACTGGAGACGAGTCGTCAGGACGCGAGCGTTCAAACGGATTATGAATAAGAACTCAAAGACCTTTCCTAAAAAGAAAAAGAAAATTCCCCACAACTTTTTACCCTCGTATCACTTCCCCTCCCCCGGGTTTGTTTTCCACAACCGGATGGTCCCGTCCTCCGAGCCGCTAGCGTAGCTCTTCCCGTCGGGCGCGAACCGCACGGAGTGCACCGGGCCGTGGTGGCCTTTCCCCACGTCGACTTCCTCGCCGGTTTCCATGGAGTGCAGATGCACCCACATGTCGTTCCCGCCCGCGACGAACTTTGACTGCGCGACGCAAACCGAGGCGGATTCGATTTCATACGGCAGGGTCCACTTCTTCACCGGCGTGAACGTGTTGGCGTCGAAAAACGTGACGTTCTTGCCATCCGCGGTGGTGATGTACCGGCCGTTTTCCGTGATTTCAATGGACGTCACCGGCGTTGCCGTTTCAAGCGTCGTCACAACCGCGTTCGTGCGCACGTCCCACACGCGGATGCCTTTGTCGTCCGCGCACGATGACACGATCAGCGTGTCATCCGCGGTGAACTGCGCCGTCCGTATTTGCGACGGCGATCCCTCCATCACGTAAGGCTCGGCGTCGATGTTCCCCAGGTCGTAAATGCGCAGCAATTTTTCGCTCCCGCCCGTGAGTAACCGCTGGCAATCTTTAGAAAAACAAACGCTCTTCACGATGTGTTTGTGGTCGAACTTGTAAAGCTCGTCCCCAGTAATGGCGTTCCAAAGCCGCGCCGAGAAATCAGCGGAAGCGGTCGCCGCGTGCGTCGCCGGGGTGTTAAGCGTGGCGCCCCACACGCACCCTTTGTGGCCCTCGAACGTGCCGATCCAATCCCCGGTCTCGCCGTTGCGGATCATGGGCTGGCCGTCTGTGTGTGTTTTTAGGTGGGAAGGGCGTCAGCGCGAGCGGATGAGTACGTGTAAGTACTTACAAGTACTTCAGGGGTGCGGTACCCGGTGCAAGCGCGAGATTTGGACGGTAGAGAGTGTTTTTGATCCCATTGGGGATGGATTGCGCTAAAAAAGATGATGGAGCGCCGCGGGACGAATTCCGGGACAGGATCGGGCGTCCAAGAACGGGTCGTCACAGGGTTTCGTGGTCCGTACCTTTGGACGACGAGATCAAAAAAACCCCATCCTCGGTCACGGTGGAGTACTCCAGGTGGTTAATAGGCCGGCTGTGGCCGTGGCACACCAAGGGCGCGTTGGCTGGGGCCTGCATCGCCATTGTTCCCTGTCAATAGCACGGCGCCGGTGCTCCTGCTCGCTCGATCTTTACTGAGGGCACCTCAATCTGATCGGAAAGGAACGCGGTCGTGCGAAGCCCAGGGCGTATTCGCGGTGGTCAACACAGTCAAACGGTCGTTTTGGGGTCAACAATCAGGGCCGATCGTGAAGCACTACGCGAGCGTCAACTCGATGCGCTCACTCGAGTGACACGCCGGGACGTCTGATCCGCGAGCAAGGCAACACTTTTTGGCCGGGCGCCGTCAGCCAGTCAGCAAAGCAGTCGGACGACATTTTGACAAAGGAGCGTGGTTATGGAGTTTGTGACAATTTTCTACTCATCACCTCGTCCCCTCCTCTCCTTCAAGCCCCGCTTCCGCCGCCGCCACCTCCTCCGCGCACTTCTCCAGTTCCGCGAACACCTCCGGCATCTCAACACCCCACTCCATGGCTTCGCCAACCTTAATCAAGCCCCTGAGGTGCATGCGCGCCTGCGAGACGTTTCGTTTTATTTCAGCCGGCGACGAGGTATTTTCGTCGTCGTCGGAGCGCGACGCCGTCGCCGCCCGTACGCTCCCCCGGCACATCTCAAGTGATGCGTCCGTGTACTCCACGAAGCATTGTTGGTCTTTCCGCCACTTCGTGCCGTCCAACGCGCGTACGCGTTTCAGCCGGGCTTCCGACGCCACGGTCCACTCGCTTCGCGCGGTTCGGAACTCGGCGACGAGGCGCCAAATCTCGCTACTCTCCGTCACCGGGCGCTCGCCACTCGACCCGCCACCAAGCGCGCGCTTGAACACGTCCTCCACGGAGCTCTCCAAACGGACCACCTCTCTTGCTAAGACTTGGCCGGCGATTTCTTGCGAAGCTTTTGCTTTGTCGTGCGCGGTGACTGCAGTTTCTGCAGTGTCGGAAACGGAGTTACCAGTAGTGTCGGAAACATTCTTCCCATCATCGTTCTCCCCGTCATCCTCCTCCTCCGAGTCTGAAAAAAACGCCCCCAGCATATCCGCCGCGGCGTCCCCCGCGTCGGCGGCGCCGGTACCGCCCCCTACCCCGTCCCAGGTTTCTGATTCGTCGTCACTGCTCTCGTCTTCTGCGAGTTCAGCGATTTGCCCGAGCGTTTTTTTTCTTTTTTCCTCCGCCAACCGCGTCGCCGCGTCGTTCGTATCCTCCACCCCCAGCCACGTCGCGACGCCGTCGCGGGCCTCCACGCACCGCTCGACTAAACTCGCCAACGTCGGTAGGTGCAGCTGCGTCCCGTCCGTCAAATCCAGCACCGTAAGCAGCGCCCGGGCGCTTTGCTGAAAATGACCAACCTTGCACGACACCATCGCCAGGTTCTCCCAGGTCTGCCAGCTCCCCCGGATCTGCTTCACCGCTTCTCGCAACGCGACGTGCGCTTGCGGAAACCGGTTTTTGCGAATGTTCAACGCCGCGACGTTGTTCCAGGCTTGGCCGTTTTCGCAGTCGATTTGCGTACACCTGGTAAACGCGGATAGCGCTTCGTCCTCACGTTTTGCTTTCAGCAAAGCGTACCCGCACGAAAACCAGCCTTCGGGAAACAGGGGGTTGAGCTGCATGGCTTCCTGCCACCGCTGCGCCGCCACGACCCAGTCCTCGCGTGCAACGGCGCCTCGCGCTAAGCTCCGCAGCGCCCGCGCGCTTTTGTTGCCACTCACTTCCAGGGCTTTCAAGTAGTGATTTTCATCATCCAGCGCGTCGCCTAGCGCGCACCAAAGCTTCGCATCCAGTGGGTCCACCGCTAGGCGCCGCCTCACCACGTCCGCGGCTTGTTGCTTTTTCCCCAGCAGACTCAAACAAACAACCAAGCTGTCCCACAGCTCGATTTCCTCGAACAACTCAAGCGCGGGCCCGACCATGCCTAGGCCTATTAAAGACTCACCGAGCTCCTTGCGAAGCGCGCTTGACGGCGGGAACCACACGGAATAGGCATACCGGGCTCGGGCTTGCGGCGACGGCGCGGGTAGGTCCAACCCCCTGACTAAGTCCTCCAGAAGTAACAGAGACCGTTCCCGCGTCCGCGCGCGCTCGCGTTCGTGCCTGGACGAAAACACCGCCGCCGCCGCGCGCAACACGGGGCGGCTTCGGACCTGACTTTGCACGATTTCGTGGTACGGCGCGATGGCCCAGGATCGCGTGCCGTCGTCGCTTTGGCTTTTACGAACAGTCACCGCTGAGGCCAGGACCAGGGCCTGCGCCGCGGCTGGCAGGGTGATGAAGTTTTCGTTGCGCACGTCAGTCATTTCATTCACGTTTCCCAGCCGAGGCGTGGTGAGGACCTGCGAGCCGTCCACGGACAGGCCCTGGAGCTCCGTCGCGATGCGCGCCATCGCCGCGGACTTTTCGGGTTTCGAAACGCCGGTGGCGCTCGCGTCGTCAAGCAACGGCTCGTCATCCGTTTCGTTGTCGCTCGCCGCTTCTGATTGGTCAGCACGTTTCGTGACCGGCAGCCCGTCACAACTCACCTCCAGTACCATCTGCGCCTTGGCGTCCTGCTGGTGCACCGTCCTGAATCCCATTTTGCCCACCAGCTCCAGCCGCACGCCCAACGCGGAGCACGCGAACTCGAGCAGCGCCCGGGCGCTATCCACGTGCCCGTACTCGTGCTCCATCAGGGACGCTTCCAGCAGGGACATGGACGCGAGTAGGGTTTGCGTGGGGTTGCTGACGCTGGCCGCGTTAGTTGCTTTGTTGTCCTGAAAAGGCGACGCCGTCGTGGCGCCGAACACCCGCGCGGGTTTGTTGTCAGGCGCGAAGTTGAGCAAACTCAGCGCGTGCAACCCGAGCGCGTTTCGGCGCAGGGTCGGCGACCTTCCCGAAAGCAAGCGCTGGTGCGCCAGGACCTGGCGAGCGGACCACCAGGCCAACGAAGGGGGTGTTGGGGAACATGAAACGTCACCAGCTGTACTGCCCGTACTGCCATCACCAGCACTGTCACCAGCAGTCTGCTGACTGTTTTCCATAGGAATACCAACCGGTTCCGACCACAACCGCACGCGCCCGTCATTTTTCGAATCTTTCGCGCTTCGCTTCGCCGCCGCCGCGCGCGCGTCTTGCAGCTGCGCGCCGGTGACGTCCTCCGGGACTAAGGTTTCGACGTCTTTTACCAGCCGGTCTGGTAATAAGATCCGTGCTAACAACAGGTACTGCGGTAAACGACACCTTCCCACCAAATCCTCGCCGTCCACGGAGAGTTCGGTCAGGGCGAAGCGGTTCCATCGCGCGTCGGTTTCGGATTCGGTGCTTTGCGCGATGACACTTGGGAACGGGCATTGAGGCGCGTTCGCAAGGCCTGGGCCGGTCACGTTGACCTGCTGGAACGCGTTCAAGGACGCGACACCCACGGCTAGTGCTAAAAGCGCATGCGCCGCGGGCTCCACGCCGCCCGCGACCGCGGCGGCATCGCGCGCCAATGCAACGTTCGTCGCGATCGTGTTGTAGGCGTCAGCGGCGGCGGCGGCCGACTGCGCATCTGACAACGGCCCGGGCTTCAAGTCTGCCCCTGCCCCTGCATCCGGCCCACAGAGCAGCGGTCTTGCCTGAGGACTGCTTAGTGCGCCGAGGTACTCGCCTCTGCGCACCAGGGTTATCACCTCCGCTGCGGCTCTTATAGCGGGACCCGCTTTCGATGGCACCGCGTGCGGCGAAATCGGAGCAGCCGACCCTGTTGGCCGGGACAACGACGTGAGCAACAAATCCCTCTCCAGCGCCACCACCACCGCGGCGGGGGAGAGCTCCGCGGGAACGGAATTTTTGACCCAGGAGTTCATTGGGACCGGTCACTTGACTCGACGCGCGCCGAGGCGCGAGAGGCAGTGGCTAGGGACTAGGTAGACGACGCGACCGCCGCCGCCAAGGCCTTCGTCTCGGAATGTGCCAAAATTATATCGGCGGACTTTTCGAGAATTGTGATGATGAGCTTCGAGATCTGCATGCCCTCCCCACAACGACCGGCCCTTGGTCGGTCGTTACCCGCCGCGTCCCGCGATGGACGAGATCATCGCGCTTCAGGCGGCGTTAGCGACGGCGCAGGCGAAAACGAGCTCGGTTCGTTTAAGCGAATCCAACGTCATCGAGCTTGTCAACAAACTCAAATCGATTGGGCTTCTGGACAACACGCTTTTGTACACCCTGAACGGCAAGGAGTACCTCACCGAGCTCCGTCTGGACGAAGAGATCAGGCGGGAGGTGACGCTAAGGGGAGGAAGGGTACAAATAACCGACCTTCCGCCGGCGCTGAACGTTGATGTGGTGCACTGCGAAAGACGGGCTCGGGTGTTGGCCAGTGACAAGGCAAACGAAATCGATCTGGTCGAGGGCGAGCTGATCACTCCGAAGTACTTCGACGACGTCGCCAAGGAGATTGACGAGGAGCTCCGGGAGTACGGGGTGGTGCAAGTGGGTGAGCTGGCGCGGAGGCACCAGGTGTCACATGAGCTGATGACGAAAGAAATAAGGAAAAGAATGCTGGGACAAGGTAGTAACCGTGAAGATAGCACTACCCGTAGTAGTCCCAAAACTAACGCGATTGACGGCGTTTTGGAAAGCGGATCGGTGTACACCCCTGAATACGTCCGGCGAATCAAAGCGCAGCTGCGGGGCGCGATGCGTGCGGCGCTGGTGCCCACTACGAGGGATGCGTTGGTGAACAGCGCGCTGCGAGTGCAAGACAGAGCGGGAGACGTCGCATCCGCCGCCTTGACAGGAGCCGTGCTCGGTGATTTAGCCAAGCAGGGGAAGGGGAAACACGAAGGTGATAAAAACAACGCGAATGGAGACGGTACGCAAACGATCGTCGCGGATGGAGCGCTACGCGGCGGCGCGTGGCACCCCGCGGTGTACTCACGCGCGCGCGCAACCGCGGTGGCTGCGTTGTACCAAAGCGCCGGTCTGGTTACCGTGGAGCAAGCCAAGCGCATGGGCGTGGAGGACTGCGGGGCGTATTTCAAAGAGCTGGACGGGGCGGAGGAAAACGAAAACGAAATTGACGAAACCGAAAAGAAAGGCAAAGGAAAAGGAATATCGTTACCGGAATCCTTCGTCAGCCGTCAATTAGTTGACGCCTTCGACGCCGCGGTGCGGGAGGCGCTTGTTGAAAACAGGGGGTGGTGCGAGTGCGACTTGTTGGTGCCTACTGATCTGCCTGTCAATGATGCGCCCTTTCTGTTAAGCGCGGTTTCCGCGGTGGGGGGAAACGAGAGCGACGCGAAGAAAGGGAAAAACAACAAGGCTGACAAAAAAGAAAAAAAGGCGAAGACCGAAACCGAAACCGGGACGGAAATTGTGGCGTTTGTGGTGAAGTCGCCGGACGCTTCGTTGGTGGCGTGCGCGACGCCCTCTTTCCTCGAGCGCGTCAGGGTTTTGGCCGCCGAATTCGGCACCAAGCGCGGCGAGGAGGAAGGCACGCGGAGGCAGCTGGCAGGCGTGGACCGGGGGGATCAAGCCGAGGCGAAAGAACACGAAACGAACCCGGATTCGTTGGAACCGAAAACGGGACGCAAAAAAGAAAGCAATCCCACACGCGACGACGACAAAGATGCCGATTCCGCGTTCGCCGTGACCACTGAGGACCTAGAGTCCGACGATGAGGACACCGGGGGCAAGCGAGGCAAGGGCAAGAAGGGCAAGGGGAAGAAAAACAGCGCGGGCTCTGGGGGTAAATCGAACCAAGCACTGGGTGGGAAGGAAAAGAACGGGATTCAAAAATCGAGTGACTTGAAAAAATCGAAAGCCGACGACGCCGCCGACGAAAACGCGCCGACGGTGTTCGACGTCGTAAACTTTCTTCGCCCGGTGACTGCCGGTGCGTCCGATGCGTTCCTTGACACCGTTTCATGTGACGTACTCGCGGTTTGCCAAAACGCGTTCGCCAAAGCCGTGAAACAGACTTTAGCGTCGGCGTCGGCGTCGACGACGACGACGCTCGCGAAAGCGACGCAACGCGCGGCGACCGAAAGATTCGACGCGCTGTACCCCGCGGCGCGCGCGTTTTCCAAAGGCGCGGCGCTTCTGCGGTTGGATGTTTTCGCGCAAACGCACTGTTGTTTGACGAAAGTAGTTCCCGCCGCGGATGCGTTTCTCTTCGCATACGTGGAGTGGCACATTCCAAACGTTTCTGTGGAAGGTGACCAAACGTTTAGTCTCACAAAAACGCAAAGGGACGAACTCGCGAACTCCGGGTTCCCGAAACGCGCGCGCGGCGCCGCGGCGGAGTTGGCCACTGCGTGTAGTTCAGGTAACGACCCTGTCTCGATTCTGGAAGCGATAGAGGCGTTACACTCCGCGCTTCTTGAACAAGCAGGCCGCGGCGCCCCGAAACTGAAAGGCGGCGACCGCAAAACCGAGCGCGGGGTGGTGCAAGCGCATAAAAAAGGTTTAGAGCAGGTTTTGGAAAGAGAGGAAAATTTCCAAAAAGCCTTCGCCATCGCGGTGACGCTTTTGATTTGCATCGCAAAGGGGCGGGCGGTGAGTCTCACCGGGCGGTCGCTTGGGGGGGCGCTTGATTTGTTCGGGGACGGGAATGTGTGTCACGGCGCGGTGACGATTGAAGACCTGGCCGTTCTGAAAAAGTTTCACGGAAACGTCGTGGCGTCGCTCACGGAGGGAAGAAAAAAAGAAAGTGACACAAAAAAAGAAACTGGAGAAACTGAAGACAAAAACGACCTCGCCGAGCTGAAACGGATCGTGTCTGTGTGCCAGAAAGTCCTGGACAAAGGGGAAGGGGGCGAGGATGCGTCGTAGGGGGGGGGGCTTCTTCTTTTTTATACAAGTTCATGATCCGTACCGAATCACCGCGCGACGCGCGAGTCGCCTTATAGCGGACCTAACCGTCGGGGTAGCGACAGATTGTTGATGCTGTGTGATTTCTTGCGAACGTCAAAACGCGTTTTCTAAACACATGTCAACATCGATCGGGGTCATCGGAGACAGGACCGCGCGCGTTCCCGCTGCGCGGTGGGTGACGCGCGTGGATGGATCCCTCTTGTCGGCGTAGGGACATGTTGCGCGTGGTGGTGTGGATCGCCCTGTCACTTCTGGTCTCCACTGCGACCGCGTTTCCGACGAGCCACATGTCAAACATCCTAGCGTCAAATCACGCGCGCGCTTTGACTCAAGTGACGTGTCCCACGGGCAGCGCCTTGAACGCTACGCTCGGTGCGTGCGCGATAGTTTGCGCCCACGGCTACATCCGCGACGACCTTAAAAACACCACGCTTGGCGTCTCCACGGTGTTTGGTGTGTGCGAGCCGTGCTCTCCCGGGAAGTACCGTGAGGGGGGGGAGGCGAACGCCTGTTTGCCGTGCGACGTGGGGTCATCCAACTCCAGGTCAGGGCAAGCCACGTGCGTGCCTTGCTCGTACCAGGGCGGCACGAGGTACGTCAACACCACGGGTGCGGTGCGGTGCGCTGAGTGCCCTGCCGGGACGACGCAGCGGGTGGGTGAGACGGACACAAACGGCATAGAACAACCCTCAGGCTTGGCGCTTGAGCAGTGCGTGTGCGAAAAAGGTTTGTACGACCCGGTTGTGAACGGCACGGGTCGCCGTGCGTTTCGTGCCCCGCCGGGGCGGTGTGCGCCGGCGACATCACACGCCCTACTGCGAAGCCCCTGTACTACGGAGTGTACAACCACCCTGAGTATTTCCTGCGATGTCACAGGATGATCTCGAACGAATCCCCGTGCCTCGGCAGCAACAAATGTCTCCCCGGGTTCGAAGGCCAGTCCTGTTCGCGCTGTTCGAAAGGGTACTACCGGTTCCAGCGGAACTGCGTGGAGTGCAAAGGAAAGGACCCTGAAAGCAACCTAATCGTGGCGTACTTCTTCCTGCTGATTGCTTTTTACGTCGTCAAGAAGCTGTCCACGATAGTGCTGCCTTCCATGTACATCATCCTGACCTACGTGCAGTGCCTGTCAATCGTGGGGAATAGGCAGGGCTGGGGAACGGTCCGGACGAAGACGTTTCTGAAAATAACCGAAATCGTAAACTTCCCCCTGGATTTTTTCATCCCATCGTGTGCGGCCGAAATGCCCTTCGTGCACAAAGCCATCTTCTTCACGGTGACGCCCATCTTTTACGTGTTAGTGGACGTGGTGTTGGTGGACATCGTGCTTAGAAAAACGTGGCCGATAGTGGCGGACGCGCTCGCGTATTGCGTGGTGAAGATGATAAAAGTCAAGTACGTGTTCGGGGTCGCGCGGAACGACGCCGCGATGAGCGAAGCGAACAAAACAGGCGGCGCGGTGGGGCAGCTGCGGCACGAACTAGGCATGCAGGGGGCGAGGTCCAAGAAAAGGTGGTACCTAAGGTCGCCCGTGGAGGCGGAGGAAGCGCTTGATTCAAAGTTTGGAAAAAACGCCAAGAAAAAGGTACGTGATGCATTTCCCAAATCCCGCCGACTGTTTGACCATACAAGGCCCTGACACTTTTCTGGCAAAACTCAAAAGTTCCTGGTCAAGCGCGCGGCGCTTTTGTGGGCGGGGAAGCGGATGAGTAAGCGTCACGACAGGAAGCTGGTACGTTTGGGTGGTGAGAGCAAGGAAAGCACTGCTAAAGGTGCGTGCGGTGGCGCGCCAATCGGTGAAGTGGGTGGTTCGATCAACGGAGGTACACCAAACGGTGACCCTTCTGTGACTCCTTCTGCCGTTTCGCGGCGAGTCACCGAAGAAGACCCGTCCCAAAAAGACCCGCCCCTCACGTTTCTTCAAAAGTGCACCAAGCACTTCTTCGAGGACATGCGGTTGATGTACGTCAGCACCACCAGCGCTTTGCTGAAAACGCTTCGGTGTACGCCGGTCGGCGAGAGGGACCTGGGGGCGTTCTGGATGTCACCTCCCTGGTTCGGCGACGCCGTGGTCTCCGCGGACCCGCAGCAGAAGTGCTGGCGCGGCGAACACGCCGCGACCGCGCCGTACTTTCTCCTAATGCTCTTGCTGTACGGTGTGGGGTACCCCGTGGCGGTTTTGGTGGTTTTGCGGAACGCGAAGAACCCGGAAAAAAGGCAAGGGTGGCACCCGCAGGTGTACGGGCGTTTGTACCGCAGGTTCGAGCCGCAGTACTACTGGTGGGAGGTTGTGTATTTAATCCGAAGGCTGTGCTTGGTGAGTTTCCGGACGCTGATGAACGACCGGAGGGCTGAAGTTTACATCGCGCGAACCATGTTTGGGTGGCAGGCGCTTAGTTTTCTGGTCACGCTGTGCGCCGCGCTGTTGGCGCAAGTACGTGTCGGGCCTTTCCCAAATCCCGGCCTCCCTGCATTCCCATACAAGACTGACACTTTCTTTTATTTATCGTAAGTTCTACGCGCACCCGTTCAAGCTGGAGCACATGGATTTGTTGGATGCAACTCTGCTTTGCTGTTTGTTCATGGTGGTGTGGATGTCCATGGCGTTTGATTGTACGTGTTGCGCATTTCCCAAATCAAGACACAGCGTTTGATGCCCCGTTCGTGACGTCCACTAGTCATTAAAAGGAAGTATCCTACACACAGCACAAGTGCACTGTTTTATCTCTCAGCTGGTGACTGCTTGTCCATACATCGCGATATACAGTGAGACTCAAGACTGACACTTTTCGTGTAACAATCGCAGACGCCTTGAAAGGCACGCGGGAAGAGACCGTGTTGGAGGGGTTGCTTTTTCTGATCATCGCGCTTTCGGTTTTGGTATCCGCGTACGCGCTGCTGTTGGACACCTACCACAGCTACGTTAAGTCAAAACTCCCTGTTCCGAAGTGGATCGTGTGGGTCGTGTTCAAGCTGACGCCTCCGCCGGTGCTGGTTGCGTTAGGGCTGGCGAGCAAATCAACCGCCGCGCAAATCGATGCGATGGGCACGGAGCTGCAACGCGAAAAAGACGCCCTGCACCGGCTGGACCAAGCGTACGACAAAGACAACCCTTCGGTGCGCAAGGTGGTTGAAATGCAGCGGAAACTGAGTCGGTTGCGGCAAAGGCAGGTGGAGGAGGACGAGGTGGAAATGGCGGTGGTGCCGAATAAATTGTGACCAGGGGTGATAATAGCAGCCTGGGTCATTGAGATGTAAGTAACTTATTTTTGCGCAACTCGCTTCGCCAGAATTTAGCACCAGCGCCCTTTCGTCCCTTTTTGCGCTTCAAAAAGCGAGCGCGACACGTCCGAAAAACATTGGAGGACGCGCTGTGCCGTCGTCATCCTTCGCGGCTCACGAACAGAAAGGTCACCATGAAGGTGGCGTTCAAAACCCTGTGCGTGCCCTCGATCGTGCCCCTTGCGCGCGCGATGGTTTCCTGTCGGCTTTGTCGTAACGAACCGCGGCGACCGCGCGCCAGATCTTTAATGGAAATCCCTTTCCGCGCCCTAGGGATTGTTTCGATTCGACCATACACCAACACCGGAAGGCGATCCCTTCCTTCCGTGTTTACACACGCCAAAGACCAGAGGCGTGTTTGACTTGCTCACTTCGTTCCGTCGCTGACCTTGCTTTCCCTGCCACCCCACCCTCCGCCAAACAGCACGAACGCCAAGTTCGAGGTGGATCTGGACCCGTCGCTTTCGATCGGCGAAGTCAAGGGACTTGTCGTGGCGAGCCAAACGCAGTTCGCGGTTGACACGATGGTGTTAGTGCACAAGGGAAAGGTGCTGGTTGACACGACCACCTTGGCGGAGGCGGGGGTCACGGAAGCTTCGTTCGTGGTGGTGATGCAGCAGAAAGCCAAGGCTGTGGTGAAGCCGCCGGTGCCCGTCCCCGCGCCCGCGGCGCCGCCGCCGACGCCAACGCCGGCGCCGGAGACGACTCCGGTTCCGCCCGCCGCCGCGCCCGCCCCCGAAGCCGGCGCCCCCACCCCAACCGCCTCTGGGGCGTCCTCCCTAGTCAGCGGAAGCGCGCTTGAAGAAACGATTGGCAACATGATGGCCATGGGTTTCGAGCGTGACATGTGCGTCGCCGCGCTGCGCGCCGCGTTCAACAACCCCGACCGGGCGGTGGAGTACCTGTTGACGGGAATCCCGGAACGCGCGGCGCCGGTACCGCCGGCGGCGCAACCCGTTGCCACAGGAGCTGCTCCTGGTGCTCCTGCCGCCGCTGCTTCAAGCGACCCCACGGGGGCCCCGAACACCACGCCTTTGAACTTGTTCCCGGACGGGATCCCGAACGTGGGGCAAGCCGGGGGGGGCGGGGGGGGCAACGGCGGCGTGCTTGATTTCCTGAGGGACAACCCGCAGTTCCAGGCGATAAGAGCGATGGTCCAGGGTAACCCGCAGATCCTTCAACCCATGCTGGGCGAGTTGCAGCGACAGAACCCGCAGCTGTACGGGCTTATCAACAGCAACCAGGAGGACTTCTTGTCGCTTTTGAACGAACCCGCCCCGGATGGCGCGCTGGATAACCTGGCGCAAGGCCTGGACGGGATGGAGGGTTTGGCGGGCCAGGGCGCAAACGGCGAGGGCCAGGTTGAAATCAGCGAAGACGACAACGCCGCGATCGAGCGCCTTGTCGCGCTTGGGTTTCCCTTCGAACTCTGCGCGGAGGCGTTTTTCGCGTGCGAAAAGAACGAAGAGATGGCGGCGAACCTGTTGTTCGACTCGGGGGGGGATTAGTTTTTGGGACGAACGCGTGGTGTGTCTCTTTGTTTTGTTACGAACTGTCCACTCGCTGAAAATCGACGCGAAAGTGAACTTCCGTCTCTTTTCGTTTTTCTTCAAGTCACAACGAAACGAATCTTCAGACCTTCATTTCGGCACACGCGCCGTCGGGTCTCAACGCGATGGCCGCGTCGTGTGTAGAGTCGCTTATCCTGGCTGGTAAATTTGAGGAACTCGGCCCGGCGCTCGATGCCCTAGAGCTTGAGGTCGGGGTGGACAAAGACTGGCCTTGGGCCGCGCACGTATTGGGCCATCTGATTTCCGGATCTCCAGAGCTCGCCAAAATCACACACGAACGAGCCCCTCCTTGTGGGCAAGCCAAGGAGACGACGAAAGCGGCGTTCGAGATGACCATGCGCGCGCAGGCGCGTGACTTCCCAGGTGTATTTGTCGCGTCTGAGGCGGAGGTTTGGTCCTCGCCAGAAGGTGCGAAGCTGCAGCTGCTGGTGCAGCACGTCGCGTCCAGCCAAAAACAACGCGCGCTGCTTTTGATGCAACGCGCGTACACCTCGGTTTCGGTGGCGACGGCGAGTGCGAATTTGGGGATGAGCGTTGGTGACGCGGTAAACGAGCTCACGTTACAACACGGCTGGGTGTTGGATAGTGAGGACAATAAATTCCTGAACGTGAAAACCAACGCACCGACCCGGCGACAGCACGTCGCGATGGAAGCGCTGTCGCGGCTCACGGAACACGCCGCCGCGATGGACGCCGGATCTGGGGTGTGAGGTGAGGAGGAGTTTTTTCTTCTTCGGAGTGAAGTGTTACGTATAAAACAGACGTTACCCCAGACGTTACCCAAGCTTTCTTCTAAAAGTGAAGTGTGGAAACAGACGTTACCCAAGACTACCAACACCCGCTACCCCTTGACCACCGCGATCGGCCTTAGCTTGACCGCTTTCTTCGAAATACCCGCGTCGTGGCACGTGTTCACCACCTCCGTCACGTCCTTGTAGCTCTCCGGGGCTTCCTCCATCACCAGTTTCGGTGACGCGACCCGGATGGCGATGCCTTTGGTTTTCAGGTTCTCAAGAACCTCCGTGTACTCGAGCTTGTTTCTGTGATTGTTAAAGAAAAGTGTCAGTCGTGTATTGGGCGATATATTGGACGATGTATGGACAAACAGTCAAAGTAATCGGTCTGAACAGTCACCAGCTTCGGTAAAACAGTGTGCCTGGATTTGGGAAAGGGAATACGTACCTGGAGTTGTTCCGGCTCCGCGCGCGGCCGGCGCCGTGGCACGTGCTTCCGAACGTCTCCCGCATCCCCTTCTCCGTGCCGGTTAAGATGTAACTACAAGTACCCATCGTGCCTCCGATCAACACGGGCTGGCCGACGTACTGGTAGTCCACTGGTATTAGGGGGTGGTGTGGGGGAAACGCTCTTGTGGCGCCTTTTCTGTGCACCAACAATGTTTTCAACCTTCCGTCAACCATGTGCTCCTCGACCTTCGCGATGTTGTGCGACACGTCGTACACCACGTGCATGTCCAAGTCATCGGCGGTTGTGTCGAACATCTTGGAAAACGCCTGTCGCACCAGAAAGGTCATCGAGCTCCTGTTGACCCAGGCGTAGTTCGCCGCGCAAGCCATGCTGGCGAGGTAGTCCTTCCCTTCTTGGGAGTTGATCCGCGCGCACGCGAGTTGTCGGTCGTTGACGTAAATGTTGTCCCGCGCCATCGCGCGCTCCATGGTCTGCAGCGCGTCCGTAGCGACCTGGTGCCCCAGACCCCGGGACCCCGAATGGATCATCACCATGACCTGCCCTACCTGGTCGATGCCCATCTTCCCCGCCGCCGTCGCGTCCAAAATCTCATCCACAACCTGGATCTCCGCGTAGTGGTTCCCCGCGCCGAGGGTTCCCATCTGGGGAAGGCCTGGCCCGATAAAAAAGAAAGCGTCAGTCTCTCGTAATGTGTATGATTAAACAATCAGGGTAATGGGCAGAGAATAGTCCCTTCTGGTACGAGTATGGGCAATCAGGGAGGCGGAGCGTGGTGGGTGGGAAAGGCCGCACCTCTTTTCTTCGCCCGCGCGCTGACTTTGTTCGGATCCGCGTTTAACATCCGCCCGTACTCCTCGCAGTGTTCCTTGTCCTCGGCCCAGGCGTAGCCTTCCCGTAGGCTCCAGTCCATGCCGAACTCCAGTGCGGCTTCTAGGTTTCGTTGGCTCGTAGGTATGATGCCTTGCGAGCCCACGCCCACTGGGATGTGGTCGAACAGGGATTGCGCGAGCTGTTCTTTGATATCGGAAACGTCGTTTTCCATCAGATTAGTGCGAATCACACGCACGCCGCAGTTGATGTCGAACCCGACGCCTCCCGGCGACACCACGGAACTCGGGTCCGCCATGTCAAACGCCGCGACGTTTCCTATCGCGAACCCGTACCCGGAGTGCACGTCCGGCAACGCGATTGATTTGGACACGATCCCGGGAAGGCACGCCACGTTTGCGATTTGTTTCACCGCGGGCAGGAAACCCCCGATGTCCGGCCTGTCCACGAACTGTTGCAGCTCTTCGAACAACAAGGTTTCCAAACGGGGATTGACGTAAAAAACACCAGGCACGACCATGTTAGGCACAAAACCCACGTTCACCCGCCACTGCGTCGCGCTGACCCGTTCCAGGTAACTCATCTCCTGCGCGTACGTGCGACGCAACATCTTGCCCGTGCATCCGATGTCCTCCATTGTTGTTAGGCCAGTACTAGAGAACTGGTAGTTCTTCCTCTCTCGTGTCCTCTCTCCGTTCACGTCAACCCTTCCCTTGTTCCGCGAACCACGAGTACCCCGTACTCCCAAGACACGGTCCCGAGTGGGAACCCGTCGCGAGACGGCGAGTGCGCGGCGGCGGCTGTTTTCGTGGCAAGGAGGTTTTCTCGTTGTTTTTCGCCTTGTTATTTTTTACCAGCGGCACTTCCAGGGGTGCCGAGATGGTGAAGACGGAGGTGAAGAAGGAAGAGGATGAGCGCGCGATTGTAAAATACATGTACTAAGTAAAAACGAAACGCATCAAGCCCCTCCCATGGCGTACTTGGCTATTTCCCGCCGCAGCGGCCCTATGGCGTTAACCCCCGCCAAACCGAACCCGCGCGCCCACGCGCCCAAGCTCGAGTCAATCGCGAAGAGTTTCTGTAACCCGTCCAGGGCGGCCATCATCGGGAGATTCGCGCTTCGCGCTTTCTGCGAGGGGACAAGAAAAGGGTCAGTCGCGAGTCGGCGAGTACGGGTGTGCTTCGTAACGTGTATATCCGGGATTGGGTAGTTCCGTAGTGGTACCGGACTTTCAACCTGTACTCCATAAAACGCAGGTAACAGTGCGTATGTGATGAATGTGTAGCAGTTACCAGTACTCGTAAGTGGTACTAGTAGTCACACTACTACATACATCACAAGAATTGCATTCAATCAGACACGTAGGGGCATCAAACAGCGTGTAGGGATTTGGGAAAGCCCCAACGCGTACCTCTTCGTACGCGGACAAACACCTTGCGGACCCGATGTCGCCCCCGGTTTCGATGGTGTCACAGAACACCTGATGCAACAGCGCTACGTCCCGCAAACCCAAATTCACGCCCTGCCCTCCAAGCGGGTGCACTTGGTGCGCGGCGTCCCCGATGAGGGCCAGGCGGTGTGAAACGTGGCGTCCCGCGATTTTCGTCGCCAGCGGAAACGCGCCTCGTTTTCCGCGCGCGGAGACGACCCCGGGCGGTTGCTCGAACGGCGCGCCGCCCACCAACCCCGCGCCCGCGCCCAGGCCGCCGTTGCGGTGCGTCTGCTCCAAAAAACCCATCATTTTTTCAGTCGCGGGTCGCAGAAACTTGACGGCGTTTTTTTTAAAATCGGATTCGTCGTCGGAGGTCTCGTGCTCGTCGTATCCGTACTTGCCCACCCCCCTGAACGCCTGGTCCACTTCAAATGCGAACTTCTCGTCACTCAACGAAACAAGCCGGTCACTTTCCGCGAACGTGTTCGTCCACACCACGTTCGCCAAACGCGGGTCGTGCGTCACGGGCAACACCGCGAGCGGGCCGTTCGGTAAAAACCGCTGCCACGCCACGTCCGACGCTCGGTCCAGCGTGACCGTGCCGACGAGCGCTTTCTGGAAATACGGCCACCCCGAGCTCCTGATACCGGCCAAGTCCCGGACCACCGAGTTGGCCCCGTCCGCGCCGACCACCACGGAGGCTTTTATGGCCGATGTGGTGGCGGTTGACAAGTCATCACAGGTTTCGAGGTGCACTTCCGCGAACGCGCCGGATTGTTGTTTGTCGTTTGACAGCGCCTTCACGGCGCTCGGTTTCGCCGCGCGCACGCCTAGTTTATCCGCGGCTTCCGCCAAAGCGGCGTGAATCAGCGAATTCTCCACGACGTGCCCTAAACAATCAGCGCCCATTTCACCCGAGTCGTACCGCACGTGCCCCACCGACCGCGCGTCCCACACCTGCATCGCGGTGAACGGCGCGGTTCGCGCTTTTTCTATTCGCGCCCACGCGCCGACTTGGCGCAAAAGCGCCACGGATGCGGGGGTCAACGCGCTTACCCGGGGGTCTGGTATGGGGGGGGGGGCATCCAGCAACGTCGGGCTCGGAGCTTTGTTCCGGTCCACTAAAGTCACGCGTAGGTGCCGTGTGCTGGGCGCAACGCGCAGCAGACATGCCAGCGCCGTGCCCACCACACCGCCGCCCACCACGCACACGTCCACCGAATCCGAATCGTGCGTCGTGTCGGAGGTGACGAATCGCCTCGCGAACGCGGTGATCTGGGTTCGGGTCACTTGCGCAGCGCCAGGGATGTAATTAGTCGCGACCAAACGCGACACACGCCTTCGAATTGGTAACATCGCGTGGACCCACCAAACACACACAGCGCGACGCGCTACTGTGGAGACTACGGAACGAGGAGGACGAGGAGATCGTTGCGTCGACTTGAGGTCGTGACAAACAAAAGAAAAGAACTTTTCGCAGCAAACAACCGCAAAAGCACATTTAAACCACATCTACTTCCCCGGCGTCGCGCCAATCGCTTCGCCCGGCCGCAGGGGTACCGCGCACACGCTGGTTTTGTACTGCCCCGCGGACGGGCCTTCAGCGTCTGAGGACGACGTCCGCGTGCTGTACGATACGTACAGAATCGCGTTGTTCTGCGGGTCGTATATCCGTCTCACTTTCAGCGTTTTGTTGTTGAACAGATTGAGGTTTTTCCGTTCGCTGAACAGTTCCTTGCCTTCCTTACCGCCCAAGTCGCCCCTAACCACCACCCCTGTTTCGTCCCTTAAACACGCCAGGCTGGTCTGCGAAGGCTCGCTGAACAAATCCCCGCTCGTGAGTTTCGCGCTGACCGACCGCTTGAAATCGGAAAGGTAGATGTTCACGCCGCCGACCAGCGGGTCTTCCAACGAAACCACCTGGACGTAATCTTTGAACACGATACCGGATGCGTTGAACTCGGAAACCACGGTGGAATCCGCGCCCGCGAACGAGGGGGGGGTCGCCAAGGTGAACGCAGTGAGCGCGGCAGCGGCGGCGAAGGCCACGAGCGCGGGCGCTCTGGCGGCGGAGGCAAAGGGTGTCTCGGGGTGGGAGGAAGCGACGGCCTTGACCGAAATCGTGGAGGGTCGGGCGCCAAGTGTCATTGGGTTTCGGGCGAGGCCCTTGACTGCACCGCGAAAACCGCCATGCGCGGGTAGGGGACGCGTTTCGCAAGTAACACGCAACGGCGAGGTGACCGCGAGCGCGATGGGGGACATGTTCCCTTGATTCGACGAACCTTCCGGGAGGCGACGTGAAGTGGCAACGTACGTGCCTTGAAGAACTGAATGAAGGAGGGGTTGCCAACAGTTAACAAATAACTGATTCTTTTATACAATTGGATCACTCGCTACTATAACCCACCATTACCCCCCTCCCACAAACAGTACGTGTCATCGCCGTTTCCGCAGCCGCTTCATCAGCTTAGCGTACTTCTCGTAGTCTATTTGTTTCCCCTCGATGGTTCGTTTCCAGAAGTGTTTCTGCATGCGCTGCGACCAGTCGTTGAAGGAAAAGTCCCTTTGGTTGACCATGAAGTACGTGTACATAAGAATAGCGTTGAACACCCCGACGAAGTACGAAATGGGTTCCATCACGTCCCACGAAAGCTCGACGTAGGTCAAACGCATGAACGTCGCGAGCTGCGCGCAGAGCATGCACAGCCCCGCGAAGACGATGAAGTTGGAGCGAAGCGTGGCGCGCGCCGCCGCGGTGTCGATTTCAACCTTCATCGCCGCCAACTCATTTTCCACTTCAAGCAAAGTCGCCGGTGCCATGCCAAACACCGCGGCCGGTACCGCGGGTAACGTCCGCAGAATATCCTTGGTCACCTGCGCGGCGTTTAGATAGACCAAATCCTCGAATCGAACAACCACGCCGGCGTCGCAAAACGCGCGTGTCACGTGTGTTCGCTCGGTTACCGTGGCAAACCCGTGCTCCGCGAGCAGGTGCTCGAACTGCGTCAAGGTTAAGTGCGCCAGCGGCGTCGCGGGGACCTCGCCGAACCCGCCATTTCGGTCCGGAACGCAGCTCGCCAGCGCGTCCAGATCCTCACGCACCGCGATCGCCTTGGCACCGGCGAGAAGATCGGTCAGAATAGAGGGGGTTCCGGGGGGGGGGTCGTGTGCCGGGGCGCCGACGGCGGCAGTGGGGATGCCGATTTTCGACGCATCAAAAGTTTTCTTGCCAAAAGCATTCGCGCCCTTGAATTTGTCATCTTTTGTCCAATCCTTGCCCTTGCCATCCTTCCGGTTCTTGTCCTCCTCCTTGCCGCACACCGAGGAAGACGCGTGCAACAGCTCGCACACAGCGCGCAGCGCGAGCGGCGGCGCTGTTGTGAAATCCCCGGGGTGCGCCATCGAGCGACGGCCCGCCAACGCGGACGCGGAGACCGAGGAAAATGCGTGATGGCGATCGGCACGTCCCGCGAAACCTGCCGCGCCCGCGCGCCATGACCCACCGACGGAAGTGGCGACAGCGCCGACATCGCCACGAATCACGCGACCGGGACTCGCGACTGGGGCGTGGGACGCCGCCGCGCGAACGCCGCGTCGCGCCGCGTGCCACATCGCGGCGTGAAGCGATTATGATGCCGTTTGTAATGGCTTTTACGTACAGGAGTTCGACATGAAGAGTTCGACATTTCTCGTCAACAAGGGACAACTAGTCACGTACCTAAACTCTACCCTCTCTTAACCTCATCAATGAAGCTCCTAATCTTCCCCCCCCAGGAGTTGACCTCCTGTAAGGTCGTCGCGATCTCCACGTTTGCGGAAGGCGCTATTTCCCGAAGCGACTCAGCGGACGATGCCGGGTGCGTGGCGTCGCCGCAGTCCCAACACAGAATTAAAATTCGAGGAGGCGCTTTCGATTCGGGAACTTCGCGGGCGAACAACCGCGCCATCTCCTCCAGACTGGGCAAATCTGATTTCGCGGAAGCCGTCATGACGTGCTGGAAGGAATCTTCGCGCACACCAAGCGGCGTCGCCGGTTCGTCTTCTCGGTCGGTGTTCTTAAAAATAGGCCGCCGTTTCCGCCGCGCCGCGGTCGCGTGGAACCCGCGCGCTATCGCTTTTTCAATTTGCGTCCTTCGTTTCGCTCTCGCTTCGTGGAACGTCGGCACGATGACCAGGATTAAACCGTCGATTTCGGGGTACGCAACATTGTGTTGGTGATGGGAATCACCATTGGTTGTTGCTGTTTCTGTCCGTGCCCTACTCTCAGTATCCTTCGCCTGCAACAACGCTCTTCGCAGCGCGAACACCGCGGAGGCGGATCCCATGCTGGCGCCTCCCAGAATGAGCTTTTGTTTTCGGTCAGATTCGTGTTTTTGGCACCATCGCTTGTTCCTGGCCAGCGCCAGCATGTCCTCCCCAAGCACCTCCCACGTGCCCTCATCCGCGCTGGAGCACGGGCGCGACGCCCCGTGGCCTCGCGCGCTGTACCGAACCACGTGCGTAGAGTTTTCGAACTGTTCTGACTCATCATCATCGTCCGCAGGAGGTCGCCAAAAGTCCCAAAGCCGCTCCTCATCCTCGCCGCCCATCGAGCCGCAAAGGCCGTGGCCCCACACCACCAACACATCCGCGCCTTCGCATGGGCCGTGCTCTTGAGTCTCCAGCTCAACGCCGGGGAAGATCGTTTCGCGCCCCATCGCGCGAAAGGACTGCCGTGACCAAAGCGACACGAGCAGTGATGACGGTGAATCTCACGAAATCGCACGAAAGACGAAACCAGCAATATTTGCTCGTCCGACGAAAGCTGCCTATATCGTCGTCTAAAAAACCCATCCCCGCGCATTCGGCGCGGCGCGCCGCGCTCCTGAGGGTTGTTTGGTTTCGGGTACGAATCGCACCGAGCACGTGACGATGGTGTCTGGCAAGTCCTTCACCGAGACGGATTCGTGGGCGGTCGCGATCGCGTTCGTGGTGTTCGCGGTGCTTTCCGTGTTGATCGAAAAAGCGACGCACTGGGCGAAACGTAAGTTCCACGGAAAGCCAACCTTGTTGAAGGTGCTTCACAAAGCCGAGGAGGAGCTTTTCCTGCTCGGGTGCGTGAGCTTCACTTTGCTGGTGTTCGAGGACATGCTGGTGGAAAACAGCTGTGTTGAGTCCTCGCGGTTCGACGGAGAGACCTGGGCGATGTGTCCGGCAACTTCGTCGTCGTACGATTCGGGTTATTCGAGTAACTCGTCCAGTTACGCATCGTCCCGAAGACGACTAACGGCGGCGGAAGAATCCGTGTGCGGCGACGACCGGGAGCCGTTTTTGTCAGCCGCGGTGCTTCACCAGGTGCACTTGTTCATCTTCTTTTTAGCTTTGGCGCACGTGTGCTACACCACGGCTACGTTGACGCTGGGGCGGTGGCGTTTGCGGAACATGATGACGCAGCGCCGGCGACATGTTGAAAAGACGATGGCGAAAGTGGGGAGCCTTACGAAAACGGACGCGCACACGCTGGTGGGGAAGATGATCTCGAGAAACTCTTTGCTTCGGCTGGAACGCGAGGAGGGGTTGGTGCAGAGGAAGGAGGGGGATGTTGACGTTGCCAAAGATGTGTCCGCATCCGCCGACACGGACGGCGCGGAAACTTCCAAAGATGGCGTAAAATCGCCCTCCTTCCTTTCACGGAAAAAGAGAACAGAAACAGAAACTTCGCGAGAGTACGACGACGGCGAGCGCGTCACGAAATTCGCAGCGGACGCGCTTCGCGGCGACGGCGCCGCGCTGGCGGAGAAGCAGCACCACTTCCGGTTCGGTTTGAGCCGGTCATCAAAAGACCACTCCCTTACGCGAAAGGTGGGTACCATTATTCCATCAACAACGTTTCTCGCCGAGGCGATCGGCATTCGGCTTCCTGAATCGACCCTGATTCGCTTCGAGCTGCTGTTCTTGAGGCAACACAACATCCGAAGCTTATCCTTTGACTTTCCCCAGTTTGTCACCGAGTGCGTGGATTGCGACTCCGGGGACCAGCTCGGGATCACGCCCGGGCGGTGGGCAATCGCGACGCTTATTATTTGCGCGATGGGGCCCTTCGGTGACGTCAACCTGGTGATTTCCTTCGCCAGCCTAGGCGTGTTGATTGGGCTAGCGTGCTGGTTGAAAACGCGGGTGGATTACATCCTGGCGGTGGAGAAACGCGGTGGGCACATCGACGACGGGCGCGTGTATCTTCTGTCCCGACCGTGCCTCGCCAAGGATTTGTTCATTTTCATTCTGTACCAGCAAGCCTTCCACGTCGCGAGCTGGGTTTTCGGGGTTTGGCAAATCGGGGTCGGCGGGCGGTACGGGTGTTACTACGGCCAGACCTGGTCAGTGTTTGTTTCCGTGGTCACCGTGTTGCTCGGGCTTCTTGTTGGTGGGTACATAATTTTGCCGTTGGAAGCGCTGGTGTCGCAAATGAGCGGCGCGTTCAGGCGCGAGCTGCTTGACAAGAAAGTCGTCTCAGTGGTAACGCAGCTCGCGCACCGGCTGGAACAAAGAAGGAGGGGTGTGCGAAAGTTCAAAACCGAAACGCACGCGGTGGTGCACATCCAGCGCGAGTTCCGGGCGCGTCGGCGGCGGAACTTGGAAAAAGCAGCGCGCGTCGCGATGTTACACGCCGCGTCGCGAGCCAGAGGGGGGTCGTATCAAGGGTTTCATAACTCGAGCGGAACGGCGAGCATGCTGTCGACGCAAAGCCTAACGGCGTCGAGCGCGGGCAGCATAGGAAGCATAGACGAGGTGAGGGTGGATGTGTTGGGAGATACCAAATAGGTAAGGGACTCGTGCCCGTATTACTAATTTATCAAGTGACCCCGAAGACTCCGTCTTCGAGACTCTCTCAGACACCGGCGGTACCAAATGTACGCACTGACAATCTCGAGTCTTTCGTCGTTTGCGAAACCGCTTTACTTGTACCGACCAATCGCCCATCGTGGTCCAGAACGCGGCGCGCGCGCTGTCGTGTGTTATGGGCAAAAAGCGCCACGAGCGTCAGGCTGCTTCCACGAGGCCTGCGGCGAAGCTTGGTGGCGGCGGCGGGTGGAACCTGAACGACCGGGACCCGAACGACCGAACGGCTGTGCCTGTGTACCCCGGCGCGTCGGCGGATGCGACGCAGCCGCAGCCATGTCCACCGAAAAAAGATGGCGCTTCATCGAAACCCGCGAAACGCGCGTTCTCGGGCACGGGGTGGAGGCTGGCCGCGCCCGGGTTCACCGACGGCGTTGTCGGTGGAGAAGGGCAACCGCCAGCAAAAAGCAGAGAGCCCAAGGTTTTGCTGGGGAACCTGCCGTGCGACGTTGCGCCAGATGTGCTGCAATCGCTCTTAATTGACAAGTGCGACTTGCACGGCGACTTGATAGACGTCGCGGTCGCTGTTTTCGGCCCCGCCCGACCCAAGCTGCGGCGGGACAAAAAACGGCTCCACCGGGGCTTCGCGGTGGCCACGTACACCAGCCGGGACGCGGCGGAGGTTGCGGCGGGTTTGCTGAACGGCGCGGAGCTTCATTTGGAATCCAAAATCAATAACGAAAACGGAACCTTCCGGCTCATAAAAGCGAGCGCCGACGTCGGCGCCGCGATGGATTTCAAGTTTCTGATGGGCACTCAGGGGGTGGACGTTGTTCCGGGGGATGCGGCAGGTGAGGACAGAGACAATGACTCAACAATAAACCCTACTTCCAACAAGAAAAAGAAAGCGCAGCACGATATGTTAAACGACCCGCGCCTTGATCCGACACACGAAGCCTACGACCCGCCGTTTTCCTTGAGCGAGCTTTGCGAGTTTCCAATGCGGCACTCGTGCCTCGCGACGCACACGCTGGTGTCCGATTTAGAGTCGCAGCTTAAAAAGCGGTTCTACCGGTACGTGGAAGACGCGATTCCGCACGGGCTTCTTCCAGCGCTGTCTGGTGCTATTTTAATCATGGAACGCGTGGCCCCGCGCTGGACCCGGGTGAAGGAACTTTTCGAATCAACGGAAGCGTTCGCCGTGATCGTTTCGTTTTTGGCGAAGGCTGAGAAAAATAGTGGCAAAAAAATCGAAACCTTTTTCGACCTCGCCTGCGGCCACGGGTTCGTGGGTTTGCTGTTCGCGTGTTCGTTTCCTGGTAAGAAAGTCAGGGCTTGTGACTGGGTGGAGCGACCTGCGTTTTCGGCGTACTCGCGCGTGCTTGGGGCGATTTCTTTTTGTGAATCGAACGGGGGGGGGAAGACGTTCGACGCGAAGGCGTGGCTCGTTGAAAACGAGGCCAAAATAAAACACGTCTTTGGCGACGCAGCGAACGTAACGGATTCAGAAACTAAGCACGCTTCGACGATTGCGTCCTTCGAACCTGTCAGCGAAACACCCTCAACAAGTAAATCGTCAAACAAGGAAGACGAGAAACGTTTGATACGGTTCCTTGACGAGAACCTTCCTGGGTCTTATTTAGAAAACGTTTCCTTCACCCGGGGCGACTTGATTTCGTTGCGGCCCGAGATGAACGAAAATTCCTTAGTCGCCGCGCTGCACGGGTGTAACAGTAGCACGAAAGAAACGGTCGAAACGGCTATTGAACAAGAAAGTGCGTGGTGCGTCATGCCTTGTTGCGTACAGAAAGACCTGTACATGCCGAACTGTGTCATGCAAAAGCTCAACGACGCGAATCGGTACGCGTTTCTCGTGGGGGCGCTGGCGCAGAAATACGACGCGAACTTAGTACGGGCGATTGATGCGAAAATCACAAACAGAACCCTGATGGTGTTCGGGGGGCTTTCGAGGGATGGCACGAGGGACGGACTGCCGAATGATGATCAGGCCGACAACGGAACGCAGAACACAGAGAGAAACGAAGGGCCGCCGTCAAAAGAATCCCAAAAAGGACCCTTCACGTTGCCCGCGTTTCTCGCGGCGCGCGTCACGCCGGTGGGGGGGGTCGCGGCCCTGGGGGAAACTAAGGGAGGAGAGGGGCACGACACCGAAATGAATCAACTTTTGCAATAGTACGGGTAGTCGGTCGTCTTCTTTCGGAAGTGGTCGTTGGCACCATTTCAGCGTCTCGCCGTCTTACTCGCCGATGCCGAAGTAGCCGCGGATGGTGAACGGCTCTTGCTTGATCTCGGGCTCGAGTTTGACCTCGGGCTCGAGTTTGATCTCGGGCTCTTGTTTGACCTCGGGCGACGGCGACCTTTCAGTTCCAGCCGCCTTACACACAGCGCAGAAGCGTTTCAGTTTGCCGTGAGGGCAAGGGTTGTACGCCGCGCAGTCGCTTTTCAGTTTGCCGTGGGGGCAAGGGTTGCACGCCGCGCAGTCGCTTTTCAGTTTGCCGTGGGGGCAAGGGTTGCACGCCGCGCACCTGTGTTTCAGCTTGCCGTGAGGGCAGGGGCTGCATACCGCGCAGCTGTCTTTCAGCTTGCCGTGAGGGCAGGGGGTGCACTCCGCGCAGTTCTTTTTCAGCTTGCCGTGAGGGCAGGGGCTGCATACCGCGCAGCTGTCTTTCCGCTTGCCGTGAGGGCAGGGGTTGCACAGCGCGCAGCCGCGTTTCAGCTTGCCATGCGGACACGGGTTGCAGTCCGCGCAGTTTCTTTTTTCCCTCCCGTGTGAGCACCGTTTTGCTCCCATGACTCACGATCGGTTCCCTGGTCACCGCACCCTCCACGCGCCGCACTTCAAGTGCGGCGCGTGCGAGGAGAAGCAGCGTGAAAAGTCGTAGCTTTCTGTTTTCGTTGGGCATTGCTCTGAATCAATTTTTGCCCCACTTGTCGTCTCCACCGATCTTGTCACTGGTGCTCGCCAAACACCACGCCTCACTTCGAGTCGCTCGCACGTCGCGACCGCTCGTCCCTTCTCTCGGTAGACTAACTACTCCCGCCGCACGCCAAAGGCACGCGCGTCAGTTCCGCGTCGTCGCTCGGCCCGTGCTCGGTTAAAAGATGTTCGCCTCAATCGGCGTGTCGTCATCCCGCGTGGCGGCCCCTACGCGTGTCGCCTCTGGCCGCCGCGCCCGCACCCGCGCGCGCGCCGCGGCCGTGGTGGTTGCGGGCGCGCGACTTGATGGTGTGAGTGTCACCCCCTCCGTGTCCGGCTCGGAAACTTTTCGTGATGCGCGGGTTCTTCTTCCCTCCGATGCGTCAAGATTGAAATCAGCAAATCTCGTCGCCACCGTTTCCGCGCGGCCGGCGCCGCCGCCGCCGCCGGTCCCAGAGGTCTCCCCGTTCACCCAGTTCTGCCGCGCGAACTGGGGTTTCTTCGCCGCGTTACAAACGGTGGCGCTTATCGGGGCGAGTTTCAACGGACGCTTAGCCCGGAAACGCCGGCTGGAGATTAAAGAGATCAACGGCAAGTTACGGGCGATGATGCAAAAACAGGAATCCGCGGCGCGAAACGCCGAGTTCGCGAGCGAAGACGAGGACGAGTTGACTTCGGTGAAGCTCGGGGAGGGCAAAAAGGCGCTGCTTGCGAAGGACTGGGAAGCCGCAGTTGCTGCTTTTGACGAGGCCAGAACCGCGGCGAAGGCGTGCGGGGTGCGATCCGCCGAGCTCAGCGCGTATAAAGGCCTGGCGAGGGCGCTTATCGAAGCCGGGCAGCTCAAAGCCGCCGTCTCGGAACTGGTGAACGCGGTCGATCTGGCCGTGGAACAAAGCGACGGGAGCGTGTACGGGATGCTCGGGGACGTGCACACCGATCTCGCGGAGCTGGGGGAAGCGGGGAGGTACTATGACCTGTGTTTGGCAATGGATTAGGGAGGGAGAGTTTTGATGGCATCTGTCATTCGGTCTTCATTGCAAAGTTCTTCCAATCTCCTCTTCAAGTTCCCATCAAAACACTCCCTCTCGAACGAAGAAGCTTCCAAACGCCGGAAAAGAAATATCTCGCGCGCGGATCCGCCGCCTGTCCCTCCTCAGACGCGCTGTCATTGGCCTTGGTTCGCGGACTGGCCTAATTGACCTCCAATTCCAAATTTTGCAAACAACGATTTATTTTCACTGTTTCAGTTATCCGCCCGACCGCCCTCCTCCCCCGGTCTCTACCACTACGCGTCGCGTCGCGTTTCCGTCCGCGTGTACCCGCAACACACGTGTTTCAGGGAAGGTGCGTGAACGTCCAAACACGTCGTGCATGATCCTCCACCGCGTGCACCGCGCTTGAGACGTCGGACGTGACAGATTGCCCGGGAAAATATTTTAGTTTTCTCAAACCCGCCAAGATGTGCGAAGCGGCGTGTCAAGCGAAGACATCCTCCAGTCCCCTGATCCCGCCGTTCGCTGACGCCCTTCCCCCATCGACTCCAGCCTGTTTCGGACAGTTCAACGCGAGATGTACGCCTCGGCGCGGCTCGCGAGTTGCGTGGCGAGCACCTCGGGTGCGCGTCCGGTGGGAGACGTGAAATCTGCCAAGGGGCGCGTCTCCCCCGGTGCGCGCTCGCGAGCCAAACCTCGCGTAGTGACGCTTCTAAGAGCGGCGCGCGAACACCCCGGTGACGGAAACAGTGCGTCTGATGACGATGATGACATGGCTGGCGGTGCTGACGGACTCCGGGAACCATTTGGTGCGGCCGCGGGTCGTTCCCGGCCGTCGCCAAAGTCGGGCCAGCCCCCAACCACGGCGCACCGCTTGAACAAGCACTCGCGCGAGTTTCTGGATCCGTCGCCCGCTTCCGTGCCGCCGCCGTGGCAAGCCATGGAGTTTATTGGCAGCGCGTCTGAAGTAGAAGACAAAGAAGAGAGCGGACACGATAAAGAAGCTAGAAACAGGCAAGAGAAAGGCGCTTTCCCGGAGAGCTTGGAAGACGGAACGCGTCCTGACGCGAATTCTTCGTCTTCGGTGGATGTCCCTGTGGACATGGACGTCGTCCCGGTCGGCCCGCACGTCGAGGACGAGCAATTCGCGCTTCGAAAAAAGCGACTGGCGCTGGTGATCGAGGAGAAACAGTGGCGGTTGGAACAGCTTCCGGTGCGTCCGGGAACGGGTAAGATGCGTGCGATCGTGGAATACGTCGGCGCGGTTGAGGCGTACAAACGCCTTTGCGCGGCGCAAACGCCGAACACGGTGAGCGACTTGTTGAGCCAGTACGTGCAGGTGTTTCAAATCGAACACGGCGCGCCCGGGTATCAAGACGCGTACGAGTTCCTGTGCCTGGGCGACGACGAGGAGGAGGAGGATCTTGTCCTTGGTGGGATCCCACCGACGTCCAATGCGCCAAGTGCTGCGTATGAAGCCTCTGGTAGACGCGGGTTCGCCACATCGTCTGAACCCAAAGGAAACGCAACGCGTTTGTCGATTGACGTTTCGCGAGTTGACGAACTACTCAGGGCGCTGGGCGGTTTTGCCGACGACTCTGACGATTCGGACGATGAGGACGACGACGATTTAGACGACGCGTCGTGGGATTTGTTGCGCGCGGCGAACAAAAGAAAAGACGGCCCAAAACCTCTTCACGCGGCGCAGGACGTGGACGGGCGGTGGAGGTGGTTGGAGGATGACTTGGGGCGCGCGCTTTGTGCGAAGCCTTTTGGCGACTTCACTGTTAAGTTGATGTCCGTCGAGACGATGGTCAGGAACGGGCTGAACGTCAACTCGCTTCACGAAGAGGTGAACCCGAGGGAGCTGGTGGATTTCACGGGATGCCGGTCCTGGGAAGACGCGATTGGCGTGGGAAGGGAAGTGGAAACCGCGCTGGCGCTGATGCAAGCGGACGGGTGGGAGGTGGACAAACGGAGCTGGTGCGACGACGTGGACGCGCTGATGGTGGTGAAGACGCTCGTGCCGCTGCGGACGATGAGTTTCGTGGATGGAAAAGTGGGTCCGAGGCGTTTGGACGGGAGTGACGGGAAGGAACCGACGCGAATCGAATCGACGCAAAAAACAGAAAGCAAAAACAAGGCGCGAAAGATCACCCGGCTGAGGGGCGAAAACAACGCCGTGAGAACCCCCCCCGACGGGAAGGACAGGAAAACCGGCTGACTTGGAGAAGCCGTGATGACTTTTGTTAGTCAGCGTATGACTTGTTAGTCAGCGAAACAACATTTTGCGAAAACAATAACTTCCACCGCTATCGTACATGGTACCCTTACTCTACGCAGTCCTACTCCACGCCCAGTCTTCTGGTGGTTACCTTGAGCGCTACGAACGCTAGCGCGACGTACCCCACGGCTAACGCGGCGAGCGTCGAGATATCGCCCAACATGTCGCTCCGCGTGTCTCCAAACTTAAAAAACTGAAGCACTTCCTGACCCGAGACATCCACCGCGATTGATTCCGTTGTGTGGCCGGACTCCGAAGAGTGCCACTTCGGGGTGAACTGGAAAATACCGGCGTCTAGAAACTCGTTAATCAAAAGCGCTTCAAACGCGTTGTTCACGAAGGACCACGATGATAGGGTTTGCGCGATTTTTGTGGACAGGGGCGTATTTTCACCCGCCCGCGCAGTGGAGTGCTGTTCGTTCAAAAAGAACCCGCCGCACAAAAGGTTCAGCAGAAGCACCAGCAACCCGCACGCGTTCGCGGTCGCGTTTGACGGGGTTACCAAACCGATGGTCATCATCAAACCGCTCGCGGCGATGTTCGCTAACACCAAAAGCAACGTGAAGGTGGCGAGTTTTGTGAGTGTCAAGGTCCAGGATGAATCGTTGTAGGAATCGGAATCGCGCTCATCGCCGTTGCCACCTATCGAATTCAACTCAAACCCGTTCAAACCGATCATGGGGTAGCTCACCAGGGTGAAGAACACCGGAGGTAGGACTCGCAGAATGAAAACGTCGAACCAAAGCGTTTGAAGAAAGTAAACCCCCGTGCTGTAAATGCCCGACGCGCGTTCCGACAGAAACAAAAGGCGCTCTTCCCGCCAAACCGGAAGGCTTGTTTTTGGAAAAGAAAAGGGTCAGTCTTTCGTAATGTGTATGAGCATTCAGTCAGAGTAATCGGGCCGAACAGCGTGCCTGGATTTGGGAAACGCCCAAAGCCGTACCTTGACAAGCTCATCAGCGTAAGGTGCAACAGAATGAAAAATAAACTCCCCATCCTGTTCTGAATACCCCCCGTGTCTTTCTTCGCGTTTTTAAAGATGAACCCCACGCCCAGGGCCACGATAAACGTGGATACGAAGTGAAGCGCGAACAGAAACGGGTGCCGTTTGACCTGTCGGGACGCGCGCGTTAACAAAACGTTCGCTTGCGTCCGGTAGCTGGCGGGGAACTTGCTTTGTTTTTGTTTTTTGTGACGAGTTGCGCCGTGGAAACGACCCGGCACGGTATCCAAACGTGGTCCACTTGGAACACTCGCCGCGACGATTCGTCGTCGCAACACGCAATCCAACGCCGCGGTGGGGCTGGTTTCGAAATCATGCACCATTTTCTTCACGGACTCGTCGTCCGCGCGCAGCACCGCGTCCAACACGTAATCCGCCACGCTGACCCCCCGATTTCTAGGAGGAACGTACGGTAACGTTTTGAAGTGCTGTTCCAATGACACAGAAGGCCCGCAATATACCGCCTTGCCAATTGCAGACATGACAAGCACGACCCCGAGTTTCGCGAAAACCTCGGGCCGGGGTTGGTGGATGCTCTTACGATAAATAAAGAAAGTGTCAGTCTTGTATGGGCAAACAGTCTTCTATGATTTGGGTTGGGAAAGGCCCGTACCAACAAAACCGTGACGTTTCCGTGTCGGTGCAACTCGCAGAGTAAGTCAACCACGGTGGACGCGTTCGCGCTTACGATAAATAAAAGAAAGTGTCAGTCTTGTATGGGCAAACAGTCGGCGGGATTTGGGTTGGGAAATACGTACCTATCCAGCCCGGTGGTGGGTTCGTCCAGGAACAGAATCGCGGGCGAAGTCAGGAGCTCGCACGCGATCGAAACGCGCCTGCGTTCGCCCCCCGATAAACCCCGAACCCACTCGTCGCCGATGAAGGTGTTTTTCAGTTTTTCGATCCCGAGCGACTTCAGAACCCAGCGCGCCGCGACGGCGGGAGTGTCGGTACCCGTACTAACGCGGGCCGTGTTCCCGGTATGTGTGGTATCAGTACTTTCCGTACCCCGTACCCTCAGCGTCGCGTGGAACAACAGGTGTTCCCACACCGTTGATGTTCCTGGAAGTATGTCGTGTTGGGGGACGTACCCGGAGACTCGGCGCATCTCATGCGGGGTCACGGTTTCGCCGTTCACGCGCACGACCCCGGTCACGATCCGGTTCACCCCCGGCCTCCCTGCCAAGATATCCAGAAGCGTGGATTTCCCCGCGCCGCTCGGACCTAAAACGGCAAACAAACCCGGTGCACCTGAACGGCGAGACCCGGCCGGTAACTCACCGGCCGGGTCGTGATTAGTACCAGGATCGTCAACACTAACCGCCCCCGCGGTTCCGGAAACGCCCCGCAGGATGGACCGTCCGCCTTTCGCAAGACGGCAGGAGACGTCTTCCCAAACGAGCGAGGAACGTCCACTAAGAGTAGTAGTAGTAGTCATGGCGTTTGAATCGCCAAGCACGTTTTCCATCTCATCCACGTCCTCCAACGGATGAGCAACTCTGAACCCGTCAAACCCCAACCGCACCGGCACCGCGGCTTCTTCGTCACCCGGTGACAGCGGGGTTCGATTCTCGTCGTCGTGGTCGTCGTCGCCGAAACCGCGCTCCGTTCGCAAAAGAGGCGTCCCGGCGAACGCTTCGTGTTCTTCGTCTTGCGAAATATCTCGGTCGTCTTCTGCCTGGTCTTCTCTGTGTGTATCCGTTCGTCTGCATTTCGATGCTACCCACCCTATCAACCCCCGGAACACCCCGTTCTCCTCGTTCCTGAGCGTCAGGTACGACAAACCCGCGAAAACAAGCGCCTGCGCGCCCACCACCGCTAAGTCGCGGAAAACACGACTGCTGTCGAACCCGAACGTGGTGAGCACTTTCTCGCCGGGCACGGGGACTGAGATAAATAAACGAAAGTGTCAGTCTTGTACAAGCAAACAGTCGTCCGGGATTTGGTGAAAGGCCCAATACGTACCTTCGTCCGGTAGCTTACTCGAGTGCCACGCGCTAGTCAGGGTGAACGTCGTGGGGTTCTTCCCGAACTCATTAGCAACCAGGGCTTCGTAGCCGTAGTTGATGAAACTAAGGTTGGCGATTCGTTTTATGAAACCACCCGGAATTTGGTCTTTGTTCAACAGGAACCCGCCGAACAAAAACGAGACTTCGAAAAACAACGACGCGACCGCGTTTGCGCTCGCGACGGATTCGGTCGCGCCGCCGACTAACAGGCACAAACAAGTGCCGCAAATATTCGTCAAAATCAGCGTCGTGACGAACACGACGAGCGAGTACTCCGTGCCTTGGTTCAAACCAAGCATCTGGTAGGTTATCAGGCCGAAGAAGAACGGCGGCAACACCCGCATCGGGAGGATGTCGAAAAATAATTGCTGGGTGTAAAAAAGAAAAGTGTCAGTCTTTCGGGCCATGTCCGTGAGTAAACAGTCACCCGTAATCGGGCCGAACAGTGTGTCTGGATTTGGGAAATACAGTCTACGCACCGACAGAAAATACGCGTTCACGCCGTACACGCCATCCGCGCGCTCGCGGCGGAACAGGAGTTTGTCTTCCCGCCATACGGGTAAACTCGACAGGCTCATCAGGGTTAAATAAAGCAGAATGAAGAATAAAGCCCCTAGTCTGTTTTGAATCCCCGCCTGGTCACTAGACAGGTCAAAGAAAATCAACCCCACGCCGACCGCGGTGGCGAAGGATGACGCGAAGTGCTTCCGATAGGTAAAAGAAAGTGTCAGTGTTTCGGACCGCGTGTGTTACATAATTACGGGCGGATAATCGGCAAACAGGTGAATGGGATTTGGGAAATACGTACCACGCGTAACAGAAACGGGTGTCGCGACGTTTTCCGGAGCAACCGCCCGCACAGCAGTTTCAGTTGCGTTTTGAAAGGAGCGAGTTGGGTGTTTTGAAGGCTTGGGGCTTTCAATTCTGAGTGACGCAGCTCAGTTAAAAAGGCGCGGTCGTTCGCGCGAACCTCCGAGTTTTTGAAAACTCGCGTCGCGTCATCGGCTTCGGCGTTTTCAAATCGCAAAACGTGATCCAACACGAAATCTAAAACGCCCGCGCCGTCGTTGTTTTCTTTTTCTTTTTCAAACTCCCGTCCTTCAGGACGTGACTCGACGAAAAACTCGTGAAAGTGTTGCCCCAACATGCGCATCGGGCCGCAATAAACCGCGTTGCCGTTCCCGCCCATCAAAAGCACGCGGTCCATTAAGCAAAAAACGTCCGAGCGCGGCTGGTGGATGCTCTGCGATGAATAAAAGAAAGTGTTAGTCCCGCGCGGGCAACACGTCGGCGGGATTCGGGTTGGGAAACACGTACCAGCAAAACCGTGACGCCGCGTTCGCCCAGCCCGGCGAGGATTTCCACCACGCTTTTCGCGTTCGTGCTGTCCAACCCCGTGGTGGGTTCGTCGAGAAACAAAACACTCGGCGACGTGAGCAAAGCGCACGCGATTGAGACGCGTCTTTTTTCGCCACCCGCGAGGCCCCTTTGGAACTCATCGCCGATCAGCGAGTTTAAAACCTTTTGTAACCCCAACGCCGACGCCCAGTGGTGCGCTCTTCGTGTTAGCTCTTCTTTTTTCGTACTGCTCGGCAACCGCAGCATCGCGTTGAACAGCAGGTGCTCCCACACCGTTGACGTGCCTGGAAGCACGTCGGTTTGCGGGACGTACCCGGAAATGCGTCTCATCGTGTTCGGCGAAACGGATTCGCCGTTCACACAAACAGCGCCCCTTCCCGTTTGGCCGCCAGGCGTGCGCCCCGCCAGGAAATCAAGAAGCGTCGATTTACCCGCACCTGACGGGCCTAAAATGGCGAACACGCCGGATAATTGGCCGGTAGCACGTGTTGCATTTCCCAAATCCAACGACTGTTTTCCCACACGACTCCCCGGGCCCGGCCCTGCGTGCCCTGCCACGCCGCGTAAAATTCGCCGCGCACCATTGTTGCCCGGCGTCGACGCAGACACAGCGCGGGCGTACACAAAGACGTTTTCCCAACTCACCACGGGTCGCTCGAGGGAGAAGACGGAGTTTTGAAAGTCGGGAGCTTCTTCTTGAAGTGCATCGTGACTAGCTTCTTCCCGAAGTGGATCGTCGCGGGACACCCCGTTCGTGTCGGTACCGTCGTCGGTTGTTAAACCCTCCAACTCCGCGGGCAGTGAATACAGCGAGTTTCGTTCCAAACGCACGTACCGCCCTGCTGCCCACACTAAGAGTCCCGCAACCAAAAACATCCCGATTCGTGTGAGCAAGTCCCCGGTCCAGAACTCGGGGGGCGTGAACGCGCTTGGGCAGATATCTCTCAACGCCGAGTTCTGGTCGTCTTCGTACAAGCAGTTCCCCACGTCGCAGGTCACCGCGAAGCTCGGAATTACGCCAGGCTGGTTCCAGTAACAGAGCCGGCCTGTTTTGTTCGTGCCGTACGCATCGGTTGATGTGCGGTTCAGGGAGCACCAGAACGTGATGCCAGTATTTTGCGGCGTCACTAATGGGTTACAAGGGTGCTGCCAGTAGCTGATACCAATAAAAGAAAGTGTCAGTCTTTCGTAATGTGTGTGAGTAATTCCTCTGGACAATCGGCAAAACAGTCGTTGGATTTGGGAAATGCATCACGTACTTGTTCGTCGCGTTCGGCACGCGCCCGCACCCGAACTCGGACCGCCCCGGGCACTGGGGGACATCCGTTGGAGGGCACACCACGTTCCCAGATGGACACTCGTATATCGCGCAGGTCTCGTCAGCCGGTAACGGGTCTAAACAGTCAGAAACCCGCCACGCGCACCCGGTGAAGTTCGCGTCCCACACGGGCGCGTACGCGAATTTGTATTTCGACTGGTCGGTTCCATCGGCATCGACCGGGTCGTTCCCCATGTTTGGAATTCCCGCGTACTCCTTGACGTGCATTTTGACGTTGTGTTTTTGCTGCGCGTCTCTTCCTTCCGTGTCCCTCGTGACGTGCCACAGAAACGTGGTGTCTTTCTGGAACTGGCAGTACGGGTCTGTTTTGGTGTCGCCGCCGCACCGGCACGAAAAAACCTTGCCGCTTTCCCAGGTGTCGCCAAACGGGCTCCCCAACCCGAGCTCCTCGTCGGTGGGCACCAAGCAGTCGTTGGTACACGCCTTCGCCACGCGTTTGGTGCCGTCCGGTGCAAAAATGTCAGGACACACGTCCTTGGTCTGGCACGCGCTGCAATCAACACCGGACCACCCACCCGGGCACGAAGAAGAGTCATGAGCACCGGACCCGTCGTTTCCGTGGTTTGGATTCGCGACGCAATGCGCGCAGTTCGCGGGATGCGGACTCAACGACGTCCACAGCGAAGTGTTGTGTTTGCACGGAGGGTCGTTGTAAAAATACGGGTTGCGGCACTCTGGGGTGATGAGTCGTGTGAGGACGGGTGAGGTGTCAGAGTCGGTGTGCGTGTGCGTGTGCGTGTGCGGAAACAGTCCGGGGACGGCCGGGACTGTCGGGAGGCGAGGACGCGCCAGATTCGCCGGAAGATCACGACGCAACGGATGGGACGACGTGACGTGGACACAACACGTACCCGCGTACGTCGCGACATCGCCCGAAACGCGCGCCACCAGGGCTGTGGCCACGATGCTCAAAAGCACGCGCGCCGCACGCATCGCAGGGACGCCCATGCCCCGTGCGCACCTTGCGCCACGTGCGCCAGGCTCTGCTATGGCCGCTGAGCTGGCGGATTTCGTTAGTTCAGAAACGTGGCTGAAGGGAGACGAACTGGAATAAAAAATAGGTATATCAACCGCGATATCTCACGCTTGCGGCGCCCCCTCCTCCATGCTCATTCGGTGCCTTCTCCGTTCCATCGCGGCTCTTTTATCCGCGGCGTACTCCCGCCGCGCGTGCTCCAGGGCCCCCACGTTTTCCGAGCTTTGCTGGTGAAACACCTCTAATTCGGGGTCGCCGCCCCTGGAGAAGCCTCGCGTTCCGTTTACCGGCGAAACGCCGCTTCGCTTCGCGCGGCGCACGGCGGGCGTGGCCCATTGCGTCGCCCCCGGGTTCGAGGTCAAAGCCCCCATGACTTTAGAAACCCCCACCGCGCGGCCCCATCTGTTACTAGCGGAGTTGGGGTCCAGGTACGGCGACTTTAAACGCTCCGTAGGTCGGTTGCCACCAAATGTTTGGAGCGGCGGCCCGTAGTTGTTGTTCCCTTGAAGCACCGAACCGTTTTCCAGCCGCGCGCCGTACCCCACGTTGGGGGGCTTGCCCGCAACTTGCCGGCCGTACTGCATCGCCCGCGCGTGCGCGGATTGCTGCGCCTGCTGCGCGGACATCGTGGGGCCGTTGCCGTTGCCGTTGGAGTTGTGAGTCGTACCGTAGTCCTGCGCCGGGTACCCGCTACCCACACGAGCGCCACTCGACGCGTATTGCACGTGCGGGTTCCGCTTGGGCGTGGGCGAGGCGTAGTTATACTTACTCGACGCGTACCGCTGCTGCATGTCCTGCAGCGACCGCTGGTGCTCCACGCTGACCCTCAGGCCTCCTTTGAGTTCCTCCAAAAGCTCTGCGGCTTCCGCGGCCGCGTTCAGGGTCTCCGCCGCGGCGGACCTCATGGCGCCGCTTTGGGGGTCGTAATCGGGCACCGGGCTGTGCCTGTTCGGGGTGCGGTGCCCGGCGTGCTCCAGCAGCTCCCTGGCGTACTCTGCGTCCTCCGCGGCGGTCATGGCGGCGTGCTCCGCGGCGGCGGCGACGCGTTCCGCGTTTATGCGACGCGTGGCTTCCATCGCGAGGGTTTCGCGCATCACCGCAAGCTCCTCGTCCCGCCGTTGCGTCTCCCGTCTCTCTTCGTTCGCCTGGTGCCGAGCCTGGTCCGCCGCGGCCATGGCGTTAGCAGCCGCGGCCCTTGAGTCATCAAGCGCGGACATCACCGCGCTGGAGTGCCCCGGCGAGTGCCAAGAGCCACGACCTATGTTGTGCGGCCCGCCGCCCTGGAACAGCATCATCATCATGCGGTCCGCGCGTTCGGCGCGCTCCGCTCGTTCTGCGCGTTCTGCGCGCTCCGCGCGTTCCGCGCGCTCCTCCCTTAAACTCATGTCACTCGAACCAGTACCACCGCCGCCACCAACTCCGTGCTGCACCAGTCCAGTCAAGTCCCCGCCGATTTGCCCCCGCAGCCCGTTCGCCGCGTTCGTCACCGCCCGGTTGTTGTTATCCACGGTTTCCAACCCTTTCAGGCGCCAGCGCATGTCGTTGATTTCCTGCATCAGCAAGTTCTCCCGCTGGCGGGACCCTCCCGCGTTACCCAAGGGCGGCTCCGGGTTCAAGCCGAGGGAGTACTTCGCCAAGTCCTCAAGCGCGGCGACGCGCGCGTTGACTTCGGCCATGGGAATCGCGTGTGGCAGCGGCGCCGGCGCCGGCGGTCGTGCCGGCTCGGGAGAAGGAGGAACCTCCTCGCCCCCCACCAAAGTCTGGTCCTCCTCTTCTACGGCGTTAATCATCGCCTCGCCGTTCACCACGCCTTGCTTAAGCTTACCCCACCGCGAGTTCGCCTTTTCCTTCGCCCACCCGCTCGTCTCCTTGTCAGATTGGGCATCGACTTGGTCATCAATCGCCTCACCCTCATGCACCGGTTCCTCCGCCCCGTACTCCGTGCCTTTGTCTCCGCTCAGCGCGCGTACCATGGAAACCCCCGCCTTTGCTTTCGCCCAGCGGCTCGCCGCGGTGGGTGCGACGGTTTCCGGAGCCTCCAGAGCCGAAGCCTCCGCCGCCGCTTTCGCCGCGTCCACTTCGACGGAAGCGGGCACCCGAAAATCGTCCGGAACCGCCTCCGCGGTTTCGGGTTTCGACCCGAACGCCGTGGCGGTCTTGACGAACTTGCCAGCCTTGCCCCAAAGCGCTTTCGCGTCTTTTGTTTCTTGTGCTGCAGCAGGGGCATCGGCGGCAGCATTCTCGCCCTCTGCATCTAGGGCCTCTTCTGCCCCGAACGCGAGGCCTCCGGGAACACCCTCCTTGGTGCCAGTCGCCCGCATCGCGTTGACCTGTAGCCGGGTGGCTTTTTTCCACTTCGCGAGTTTGTCAACCGGCGCGGCATCTGCGGATTCGTCTGGAGCAGCATCTTCCTCTGCGGGAACATCTTCCGGAGGTGCCTCGACGGGGGCTTCGCCGGAGACGTCGGCCATCGAAGCCACGGTGGGGGGGGGTGCGGCGCGGTGATGTGCGCGCGAATTGAATTGGCCAATCCAATAATCGCGTTTTGCCGACCGTGGTTCACGACACTTCCAAAAGGGGGATTTGTGAAAATATCGAAAACCAAAAAAACGCTTTTTCTTCCAGGGGTCGGTGCCGCTCGACGTCGTTCAAGCGGTCTTCCACGTGGCCAGCAGCGCCCAAAAACGCAGACATGGAGAATGAACCCAAAGGCAGGGATACCCAAAAGTCAGAAGCGCAAACGGATGCGTGTGCGCTCCGGAGCGGCGGACGACCCGAAGGTGAGACTTGTCGCCATCAATTTATTTTGCTAATTTTGCGCATCAAAACGGTTTCTAGCGAGCTAAAACAGTACCCCCTACGTACTCTCACTCCGAGTCCGTATCCGGGTCCACCAGCAGGGACATTCGGCCGCGTCCCCGTGCAGCTCCCCTTGATCTGCCGTCACTACTGGAAGTCCGTGCCAGGTTTCGCACACTCGCCGCCGCTAAGTTCCCCCCGTACCCGCGCGTCACGCTTTGTTGCGATTGTTAACGAAAAGTGTCAGTCATGTATGGGAAAACAGTCGGGCGGATTTGGGAAATGCAATACTTTACCTTTGCTGCGACATGACCCTTCGCCCGACCCTCGTGTTCGCGCCCCGCAACCGCGTTCGGTTCGGGTCAAACGGCGAGGAGTCTTCTGCGGAAGGCGCGGTTCTGCCGCGGTCACCGCGCATCTCCGACGCTAGCGAGATGTCATCATCATCATCATCTCCGCTGTCATCATTCGTGGTGACCGCTACGAGTTTGCTTCTGAAATCTAAAATCGCGCGCTGCGATTTTCCCTTGTTCGTGTTTTCCGGCGCCACGAACTGATCGCCGGTCGCGCCGGATAGCATTCGTTGCAAACCTTTCTGTTCTTTCTCCCCACCCGTCTTGCCCGCCGCGCCTTCCGCTATTTCGTGTTCCTCCTCACGGGCCTTCGCGATTTGCTCCTCCTCCTCGGCAAACCGGTTATCGTCGTCGTCGTCCAGGTCACCCAGGTTTTGCACGTCAGGTACGATCGCCGTGTCCGCTTCGATGATCGCCATCGCGGCGTCGAGAATCACGACGATCACTAGGTTCAAAACGAACACCGTGGCGATGAAGTAAAACGTGAAGAAGTACAGACGCGTCCACTCCGAGCCGGTCATCGCCGCGTACCCGTCCATCACCACGAACCAGTTGTTCACGATGCACTGGCACACCAACATCACGATCGCGCTCGGGAAGTCGTTCAGGTTGAGGTCGTAGTACTCCGCGCTCGCGTACGACGTTCCTTCCAACAAAGGGTTGCCCCGGTACGACAGACCGCCGAACTGCTGCACTCCGTACGTCGCGTACACGGAGACGATGCACCCGAACGCGCACAGCAGGGGAAACAGGCTCGGCAACAGCTCGAAGAAAGTTGAAATGATAACCTTGAACAGCCTTACTTTTATGAGCAGCCGCGTGAGCCGCAACACGCGCATCACTATGAGCCATTTCAGCCAGATGAGCTGGTCGAACTGGTTCGGCACGATGAGGGCGATTTCCACCCCAGTTGACAACAGCGTGATGATGCCGTCGTAGCAGTTCAACGGGTCTCGCCAGTACTTGAAAAACGAGTGCCCTCCCCATTTCAAGAGCATCTCGGTGAGGTACAGGAACCCGAAAACGCCCTCCAGGGTGTAAATGCCGCTGTCGTTCGACCCGTCGATCCCCATCGCTTCTTTGTTCCACTCCACAACCACCACCACGGCGTTGAAAACCAGCATCGCGGTGACGAACTTCCCGAACGCTTTCGTGCGTACGAAGGAAAGGGCTTTCATGCGGCCGAACAACAGGGGACCGAGCACGGGGCCCCAGCCCGACCGCCGCAACGCCGGATTTGGAATGTCGCCAAACTTCAAATTGAGCTGATCAACCAGCACCTCAAACTCGGCGGGCGCCAGGTTCACGTCCTCTTCGCCATCGCTGGGGGTGAAGATCGCTAGGAGGGATGGCAGGTGTTCCGGGGCCACGGACGGGATATCCGTGTGGCTATTAAGCGCCTCCACGAACAGTTTCGCGTTGTACCCGTCCACGAAACCCGTCCCTCTCACGTCCAGTAGCGCGAACGCTTCCTTCAAACACGCCGCGCGTTCGCGCTCGCACCCGTTCGCGGTGTTCACTGGGTTGTGAACGAAAAGTGTCAGTCCCGTGTTGGGCGATGTATGGACAAACAGTCACCAGCTGAGAGATAAAACAGTGTCAGGATTTGGGAAAGGCCCAATACGTACTGGCTTGCTCCTTGTACACGCCGTATATGGTGGCGAGTAAAAGGGACATCAGGTAGAAGTTCCCGAAACACACGTAGCTCAAGAAGAAAATACCCCAGCCCCGGTTCTGGTGGTACGCCCCCAACCACGCGTCCGGGTTGTTCGCGGTGGTTAGAAGGACCATCATCAAACAAACGGAGCTCCACAAATCGCCATACGTGTCGCTTTCTTGCGTATCCCCGAGCGCCGCTAAGCTGAGCCAGGCTCCAAAGAAGATGTACGACACGAACAGCACCGCGACGGACAGAAACTTGGGGACGATCACCGCCACGTTGTACACGCTTTTCCGCACCCTAGGGACGGTCAGCACGAAAATCGCGATGCGCAAGTACCCGCCCAGCCGGAACCACTTCCGGAACATCCAGGAAACCACGCAATCTACGATCAGCACAAGAACCACCACTATCTTGGCGTGAATCACCCGGTCCATGGTCCTTATGCCCGAAACCGTCCAACTCGCGCCCTGCATTCGTAGCATGCCGTACGTCTCGAGAAGCACGCACGACGCGCAGGTGAGCTCCGTGGCGTGGAAGGCGTTGGGTTCCAGAAACACGTACCACCCGCTTGGCGAATCAAGGCCGTTTTCGCACGAAGTGTCCATGCACCACCCGGGGAGCTCCAGGAGCGGCAAAATCAACAGAACGGCGATTGGTATTCGCCGCGCCCAGGTGTAGTTGTGGAACAGCCGGTACCTGTTTTTGTGAAAGAAAAGTGGTTAACGTCTTGTATGGGTAAACAGTCGGGTCTCGGGATTTGGGAAACACACTACAATACGTACAGTTTTCGGGCACTGCGCGTCGACGAAAGCAACCGCCCGTCCATCTCCACGCCGCCTTTTTGCCACCCCCAGGCTTCGTACGTCATGAACGCCGCAGCGGCGTGCGGGGTGACATCTCCCTCGAATAGTATGGTGTGTATCCGGTTGCGGATCGTGACTTTGCGGACCGCTCTTTGCCACCGCGCGCGACCGGCGGTGAGGGGCGTTGTTTTCGTTGTAGGTGGGGATTTGGGTTTCGAATCCTTCGGCGAATCTGTCGCGCCGTACGACCCTATACCCGACCCTTCACCCGACCCTGTTGTCGCCCCTACCCCTGGAACGTCGCGGCCCGCGGCGCCCGTCTCTGGTCCAGCCGAACCACCCGACCCCGCGCTCCCCGCCGCGGGCGCGGGGAGGAACGCCAGCGGGTCCGCCGTATCTCGGTCGGACCCGCTCGCCGGTCGCGGATCCTCATCCGAGCCCGTGGCGCCGTACTTGGGCGGCATGGTGCTTCGATATACGCCTCGTTTGCGTTCGCCTTCCTAAGCCCTAAAGGTACCGTGCCGGTCGCCTTCCAAGACCGACGGTGAGGCGCTCCGCGCACTACCAGACCCGGGAGTCAATCTCGGGCACACGGAAACAACGAACTCGCTCGCGGTGTCTCGGTAACACCCTAGTCCAATGCCGATCTAGCACCCACGGGCGCCTGTGTTCGTGTCCAGCGCCTCGCCGCGCGCCCTTTCCCCCGTCCGGCTCGAAGCGTTCCTAACGCCCTCGAGGTCCGGCCCTTCACCCGAGCGTGTGGCTTTCGCGCCGCACCGCTCTGGCCGTAGCGAACGCCCGAAGGCAAAAGCCACGAATGTTTTGCGGCACGCGGTTTCGCGTTTCGGTGCTCGTCTGCTCGATGTGCCCATAGAAAAGGCAGTGAGACGCTGAGCCAATGCGAGGCTTTCGATCTTCGCTTGGATATCGCGTTATTGATGAAGTGGGTCGTCTTGCTCGTGCGTCGTCTCGGCACGCTCCGCGTACCCGCTGCGCACTTTCCCGACGCACGCGTTGTCCGCGGCCGCGTTGGAACGCGTTCGCGACGCGCTTCTCCGTCGTTCAGCGTCTGGGCGCGTCGCACGTTTGCCCACGCGCACAGCCACGCCACGCCGTTGCAGCAAGTCGCTTCCGAGACGATGATGACGTCTCGCCCCGTGTCCCTCGCATCACGCGCGTCCGCCGCGGCGTGTGGGACGCGTAAGCGCGCGTGTTCAGTCAGGGCCACACGACGCATTCCCACCGCGCACAACAAGCCTTGTGTCACCACCAGCGCATCTTCCGCGTTAGGCGGCAGCACCATCGCCCTCGACGAGCTCGCGGCGGATGCGACATCCGGGAATCCTCTGATCGGCATCACCCCGGATCGCGTGCCTATGGTGGAAGCCGCGTCCAGAGGCGACACACCGGGGGCGGGTTCTTTCAACTGGCAGAAACAGTGGTACCCCGTGGCGGTGATTGATTTGCTAGACCCCCAGAAACCTCACCCGACGCAACTCCTGGGTGTGGACATCGTGGTGTGGAGGAACGGCGACAACAAGTGGAGCGTGTTTGAAGACAAGTGCCCGCACCGCCTGGCGCCGCTTTCGGAGGGACGGGTGGAGGACGACGGCACGCTGCTGTGCGCGTACCACGCGTGGCGGTTCGACGACACCGGGGCGTGTACTGACATGCCGCAGGCCAACTCGGTGGAGGAGGAGGAACGGATCAAAAACAACCCGCGAAGCAAAGCGAGCGCGCGGCCGTCCATGGAGGCGCAGGGTTTGGTGTGGGCGTGGGGCGAAGCGGGTCCGGATGCGAAGTTGGAATCAGCGATGACCCCCGCACTTTTGGTGCATGAAATAGAAGGCGTGGGGAAAAGCGGCCCCGCCCCGGGGGGGGGGTTCCGGAACCACTGGCAGGTCCGGGACATGCCGTACGGGTGGGCGAGTTTTTTCGAAAACGTAAGGCGCCTTGCGTTTCCCAAATCCCGGACGACCCGACTGTTTGCGCATACGGTGACTGTTTTACCTCTAACGCTGGTGACTGTTGTCCACACGGCACGATACACGGTACTGACACTTTTCTTTGTGCCAAACACAGGCGATCGACCCGGCGCACGCCGTGGTGTCGCACCACACCTTGGTGGGCGATCGGTACGACGACCCGGCTGGTTTTCAGTGCGTGGTGGAACGGCCGATGACCGCGGAGTTTGGGTTCCGGTGCGCCCTCGATCCGGTACGTATTTCCCACTCACCACATTCCGCCTCCCTGATTGCCCATACAAGACTGACATTTCTTTTTTTACAATCAGGCGGTCCCCCCGTTCAACACAATCGGGAAGTACGACGCGGAGACGTCGTACGACTTCCAGCCCCCCACGTTGCTGAAAATCGACTGGAGACACGAAGGTTCGGCCTTTCCCGGACCCAAACCCCGCCGACCTGTTTCAAGCCCCGTTCGTGACTGTTTACTGTTTACTACTGGTAACACTTACAGTACTGGCAACTCTTACAAATACATCACAAGTGCACTGGTTTTCCATACAGTACACCCACACTCGCCGACTCAAGACTGACCCCCATTCTTTTCTTCATCGTAAGAGGCTCGGTTTTTGACCTCGCACTACTGCGTCCCCACGCGGCCGGGGTGGTGCCGGCACTTCGTGGCGACGGTGGCGCAGCGGGAACAAAACACGTCGAACAAAGTGCGGCAGCACCGGTGGTTCAAGCTTAACCTGTTCACGCTGACCTCGCCCGCTTGGCTTACGCACGTCTTGGGGCCCACGTTTCTGCACCAGGACATGGTGTTGTTGCACAGCCAGGAGCGGATCATCGCGCGGGGCGAGGGGCAGGCGATGGCGGAAAAGTGGAAGGAACAGGTTTTCATTCCCACGGGCGCGGACAAGATGACCGTGATGTTCTACCAGTGGTTTGGGAAGCACGGCCCGGTACCGTGGGCTGGTGTTGGCGGAAGCCAGGTACGGCCGGAGTGGGCTTTCCCGAATCCGCCTCACCGGCCGTTTACCGCGCCGTTCGCGACGTCCACGCCCGTTTCGCGCAAAGCCGGTGCGGGAACCCGCACCGTAACTGGGGCTTACCGCGGGTAACGGTTACGGGCGGGCCCTGTGATGTTAGTTGACACAGTGCGCCAGTAAATTGATACCGTACGCCATTAAATTGACCCAGTACTTTGACACATTCCTACTATGGTACCTGTTACTATGTGGTAAAAGTACTGTGTCTTTTTACAGAACCCATACTCGCCGACTCACAAGACTGACCTTTTTCCTTACCAAGCACAGCTCCCTCCGATTGAGCGCGACCAGTCGAAACTGTTCGACACCTGGGAGATGCACACCAAGTACTGCACGCACTGCCAAGGCGCGCTGCGGAACACAACGTCCCTGAAGTGGCTGGCGGTCGCGGGCGCCAGCGCGAAGGCGGTGTGGGTGGTCACCACGCTGGCGTTCGCCGCGGCGGCGGCTGGCGCGGCGGCCGGTCCGGGCGCGGAACCGTCGCTCGCGTCGATCATAAACGAGGTTCCATTAAGCGCCGCTGCCGACGTGTTCAGCGTGCTGTCCTTAGCAGGCACCGCGTACGGGTTGCACGGCTTCGCGAGCATGTTCCGTACGTTTCCGTTCTCGCACGCCGAGGAGAGCATCGTGATGGAAGGCACGGCGAAAATCGGCTTATCAAACGACGGCCCGAGCCCGTACATCGACTTCGTGGACAACATGCTTTTCGGCGGGGACAAGCTCACGGGAAAAACACACGCGGGCGGGTGTGAGTGCAGCGGGTGTTCGCCGCACTTCGACGGGATTCGAAGCACGGTTTTGGCGGCGCGGAAAAACAAGCAAGCCGCGAAAACCGCGGTGAAGGGAGCAGCGAAACCGGAAGAAGCGCCCGTGTCGAGGTAAACATTTTAGTCTCAGCATTTTAAAACACAATATTGTCTGCAGTTCCTTTCAGTGTTATTTTCACCATTACAAGAACCGAGGTGTGTTACGCTCCTCCCATGGAAGCGGGTTATTCGTGTGTCGCGCGACACTTCGGTTGGGTACCGTCGTTCAATCAACGGAACATCGTTGTACAATGTTCACTCCTCGTCCCGCGTAACTTTTACGCGGAGTCCTCTTCGTCCTCGTCATTTACGCACGCATCATCCGTTTCGTCCGGGGTCGTTCACTCGTGACTCACGCCTCGTCCTCCTCGTCCTCGTCCCCTGACCTGGTGGGTTCCTGTGGCGACGCGTCGAAGGTATCGCCGATCGCGCTTAGGTACGGCGCCGCTTGCCAGCACGCGTACCCGGTTCCGGCGAGGCAGGCGAGGAATCCAAACGCCCCCAGGCCCGCGACGGCGAGAAGCAAACCGAAAACCACCCCGGTGGCGCCCATCAGGCCGTACCCCACGACGGGGGCGTCTTCGCCCGCGGCCTCGGCGAGGCCGATGACGGGGGCGAGCCACCCGGGGGCCGCGAGCGACGCGTCGGGCGGCTTCATCAAGTCTTTGAGGAACGCGGGCATCTCCGGGCCATCGTCTTCCGCGCGCACCACAAGGCGGTGCGCTCGGCGCGTGGGGGATTGGCGAGCCGCGTGCGCGCGGGCGGCCAAGGCGGGGCGCAGGGAGACGCCTGAGCGGTGTGGACGGCGGACAAAGAAACGGGTGTTGGTGGTCAGTACTCGTGCGGGGTGCCTGGTGCAGGTCGGGTGGAGGTCGATCGGGCGGGAACGAAATACCGACCAAACGCGCGTACACGGAGACTCGAGACGCACCGCCGATGGCTTTGCGCGCGGACACGGCGCCTGCGCGGGGGGACACGCGCGCAGCGAGCGCGGAGCTTGTGATGGCGGACATAGGGCGAATCAACCGAGGTTGGCGCGACACGGAGTGCGAAGCGCGAGGGAGGAGGATAAGGATGGAGGCGAGAAAAAAAAAACGGCTCTGATTGGCGTATTTGAAAGGTAATTTGATTTGATGCGTGTTGCGATTCGGTTTGGAAAATCGCCTATAGATTCGATTTCAAACCTCTTCATCACTTCGCGCCCACCAGCGCTGGGGTCAGCGCAGAGTCAATCGCGACCGCGCGTTTCCACGTTTCCTCCCACAGCCCGCTTTGCGCGCCGGGCGCCAGCACGCCTTGCGCGGACATGACGAGGAGCATATTTTTCGCAGCCTCGGGGACGGCTTCTTTCAGTTCCTCGCTCGTGGCCGCTTTGCCTAGGGACGCCATGCGGTCCAGAAGGCCGCACCAATCTTGCGCGAACGTGGAGGGGTGGTCGTGCTCGCTCGCTTTCAAAAGAGAAGGAAGCTTGGCGAGAAACGTCTTCGCCACGCACGACACGGCGAGGTGCGCCGTGCGTTCCACCTGGTGCCGCTGCTCGGTTCTCTTGTCAAACCCTGAGAAGCTCTCCACCATCTCGGTGAGCATGTTAACCAGGGACCCGTCATCGTGGGAGAAACAACGCACCCAGTACGAATCGGGCGCGCCGACTGTATCCCCGCCGAGCAACGCGCTTTGCAACGTCAAAACCGCGTCGTCCCGCACGCGCGCGCGGTCGTCGCGAACCGCGACTCTGCGATTGGTAAAACAAAAAAAAAGGTCAGTCTTGCGTATCGCGATGTATTGGACGATGTATGGACAAACAGTCACGGTAATCGGTCTGAACAGTCACAGGCGCGTTAGAGGTAAAACGTAGGTGTTCCCCGGATTTGGGAACCGCGCCTCCACGTACCTGCGCAGGTACGAAGTGATGTCACTCCACGGCCCGGACAGCATTTCTTTTCGTAACAACGCGAGCGCCGACGCTGGGTCGCCGGTCGCCGGGTCGCCGCCAGCCGCGGCAAACGCCGCGACCGCAACCGCGCCGCCGTCCTCGCCGGCGCACCAAGTCCCGATCGCATCGCTCGCGATTCCTAGCAAACCAAGCGCCGCGATGGAGCGCTCGTCCCCGCCCTGCCGCGCGTCCACAAACGCGGACGTGGCTTCAAGGCAGGCGCGGACGTTCCAAGGCCGCGTGTGCGACAGTTTTGACTCACCGCCTTGTACGATCAGGGAAAGCGCTTCGAACCCGAACTTGCTCGCGTCCGGGTGCCTCGCGGACGCCATCGCCAGCTTGCAAACCGTGTCCCACCCCTTCGCCGTGCGTATCAAGTCCCCGTGACCGCGGTCCCCCGGCGCCACCGCGGTTTCCACCAACCGTTTCAGCTCGAACGCGATCCTCGTGATCATTCCATCCGCGACGTTGGGTTCCAGGGCGAAGGTGAGGCGCAGGGCGTCGAGAAGGTCGTCGGCAAGGGCGGAGTCGGAGGGCGAAGACGAAGACGCGTTCGGGCCGCAGCCGCCGCCAACCAGCGCGGGTAACATCTGGCGACACAGACGCAACAGCTCAAAAACGGCGCGTTCCACCAGGGAAGAGGGGTGTTTCGCGCTCTGTACGATCGCGCGTAGATACCCGTACGTGTGCGGCAACAGCAACCGACACCGGGTTGGGTTGCGCAGCGTAACCGCCACCAACACGTCAAGGCAAAACGCGGCGCCGTCCTCGTCCGCCACGGCGGCGGCCACGGCGGCGCTCGCGTCGCGTACGCCCTTTGGCGAGGACAGGGGTTTCAAGGGGGACATGTTTGTTTCTTGAGTCACGCACCCTTGTCCTTGTCCTGCTCCTCCATCGCCGCCGTTGCCTGTTTTCGCAGCCGCAGCCGCCGCCGCGGCCTGCGCCGCCGCGGCGCCTGCCGCGCCCGCCGGCCCCGCCGCCCACGTCAGCGCCCGCGCCAGGCACCCCAGGCTTTCGTCCCCCAGATACTGCGCGTGCGCGAACACGGCATCCACCCCGCACTTCTCCACGCACCGCGTGGCTCGGTCCTCCGAGCTTTGCTCTTCCGCGGTCAGGGGTGGCGGCGTCGCGTGGCCGCCGCCGCCCCATGTGCTGTCGTCCAGGCTCAGGAGTTGCGAGAACCCGCGAAGGATGGAGCTCCCTGCTTGCGAGGTTTTCTTACTGAGCTTGGCGGCGGCTTCGCGGTGAGCCTTGTGGAACTCGCGAAAGGAAACGAGTTTCCCGTCGGCGTCCGCCTGCAAAGAAAGCATCGGGCCTCCGTCAGCATTGTCAACGTCTAAACCGGCCCGGACCTTACCCGAAAGCAAATCCAGCTTGTGCAGCCGTAACACCACGTCCACGAGCGGGCACCACCCGGCCCGGATACAGTCGCCCCACCGCGTGGCGATGGTGAACACGGTGACCAGCGCGGTGCGCTTGCGGTCATCCTCGCCAAACAAAACCGACGGCTTTTGCGAGACCCCGACGGCGCCGGAGCTCGATGACGTGGTTGAGGTTGACGTGGAAACGCCCGCGTTGGCAGGCATGGCGTACGCGCACAACGTCGTGACGAGCTGGTCCATCACGGTGGTCATGCCCCGGTGTCCCGCGATTCGCGCCACGCCCAGGAACCCGTCCAGGGCTTCCTTAAGCGCGGCTTCTTCCACGGGGAAATCGAAAACCACGCATGTCGCGGAAATGGCGGGTGACCACGCGACTTGGAACAAGTCCTCGTCGTACAACATCGCCTCTTCAACTGGAACCGACGAGGTGCTTAGCATCCGTCCTGCGTCGGGGTGCTTCTCCGAAACTCGCGCCATGTCGCCCCACCTCGCGCTGTCAAAACCCGCCCGCACCGCGACTAACTCGTCCGCGAGCTTGATTTCGTTCCCCCGGATTTCGTGAAAAATAGCCTCCAGGGTTTCGCGCGGGTAATCCGCGCCCCCGTTCGTCCCACGGTTGTTCCGAATAAACTGCTCCAGGGTCATTTTGTGTTTCACCTGTGGGTTGTGCTGGTCCGTGTTCAGCATGATGATGGAGTACGAAAGCACGTACGCGGCGTCCGCGTCGCTTACCGCGTCTGGATTGGCGGCGAAGAACTTCTCCGCGAAAACCTCCAGGAACCGCGAAATCTTCTGCGCCTCGCCTGGGTTTGGGAAAGAAAAAAAAGGTCAGTCGCGAGTCTACGGGTGTACTGTATGCGCAAACAGGGCACTTGTGATGTATGTAGCAGTCGCCAGTACTGGTAAAGGTTACCCGTAGTGCACTCAAAGAGGAGCAGTAAACAGTGTGGCGGATTTGGGAAAGCCCCGACACGTACCCGGAAGCCGGAACCCGTCCAGAAACAAACGCAGCGCCGCGTCCAGGGTGACGTCCTTGAACTCAAACAGGCTGGCACGATACACAAGAAAGTGTCAGTCACGTCGTATGGGCAATCAGTCGTATCTTTACGTGTTGGGTGGGAAATACTTACCTGACGTACTCTCCGAGCACGCTGACGTTGAACTCGTGGTGGTCGCCTAAATACTCCCCGGCGACGGCCTTGTCTAGACCGGGGGCGTGCTTCAGGAACGCGGCGACTTGGGTCGCGCAAAGCGGGGCGGTCAACACGCCGATGTCCTGCATGTACGCTAACCCTTTTTTCGGTTTGGCGTTGAAGTGGTCGGCGCAGGCGAGGAGCCGGCGTTTTAGGTGCCGGTTTCTTCGCAAGAAACGCGCGCGTCCGGGACCCGCGGTTTGAGCCGCAACCGCGCCGGCCACACCGCCGTTGCCGTCCCGCATGGTGCCCCAGAAATCATCCACGCTCATCGGGGCGTTCGTCGCGTTGTCAAATGTCACGGCGGTCTCGTCGCGCATCGCCGCCGCCGCCGTCGCGCTCCGGTCCGCGACCCCCCCCGTGATCGCGAGAAGCCCTTCCAGGCTCAGCAAATTTTCGTCGCTCAGCCCCGTGCCTTGCCCCGGCGTGGCGCCGCGACTGAGCAAACCCACGAGCTCCTCGAACAGGTTCGGACGACGCACGTCGCAGTCGAAGTTTACGTACAAGTCGGGTACGAAGTTGGGCTGGCGGCACAAATCCACGAGGCACTCCAGGGCGACCCTGCGCAGATCGGAGTGCCCTGTCTGTGATCCCAGGCCCGCGGTGGTTGGCGTCGGTGTCGCGTCAAGTTCGGTAACAGGCTTCACGTCCGCTAAAGGCAACAAACTCATCCGTAAAAACGCCTCGAGTTGCATCTTAAGCTCCAAGTGCATCACCATGTACAGCTGCAACACGGTCGCGGCGACCGCCGCTAGCACGGGCGCGCGGCCGATGGGCGCCACCGTTAACATCGCGCGCGACAAGTCATTTTTCACCAGGCTCATCAACGCAGGGTGCCTTTTGAAGTCGCCGCCTGCTGATTCCAGTGACGCGAGCACGAGTTGTAGGCCGAACGCGCATACGGATTCGCTTTGTTCGTCCGCCCCGGGTTCCAGCGCCACGAAGGATACCGAGAATCGGAAAATCTCAAGCACGCACGCTAACCCGAAAGGAGACGGTTCGTTTTCGTTGTCTGATGACACCACGGACTCCGCGCGTCCAGGTCCAGGGCCTTTCGTGGGACTCGAGGGTGGCAGAGGTAACGCGGTTTCGCCGTTTTCGGAGAGGACGCTGTCCGTCTCCGCGCGCTCCGGCGCGGCGACCGAAAACGTGTTGTCGATGTGCACGTCGCTCACATCGCTCTCCGCCGGTAAAAACGGCAGCCGTCCGAACGCGGCGTGCACGATTTCCCGTAGTGTGTGCCTGCTCAGGTTCCGCAAAAGCGCGCTTTCCTTGCCGCTCTGGTGGCCTATTCGGTAGCACGCCTGTACGATGTTGCACACGTCGTCGTCCGACAGGAGCCGGCCGGTTGCGCACCGCATGCACTCCAGCAAAACGTGTAAAATCTTCGAAAGCACCACATCGTCGTGGTCCGGATCCGTGGCTTCGAATCTGCAAAGCGTCACCGCGTCCGCGATCGCGTGCATCGCGTACGCCGCGTCCGGGTTACTGGCGCTGATCAAACCGTGCTTCAGGACTTTGTGAACGGCGGAGAGCGCCATGCTGGTGATGAGATTTTTTGTTGATGAGATTTTTTGGAGGTGCAGAGGAACGTTCAGATGGATGTCAGCACGTTTGGGAGAGGGCGTCTTGTGTGGTACGCAAAGGGTTCGGGGGTTCGGGGGGGAAAGCGTGCATGTGTCTCGAGGTATGTCTCTAGAGACGCGAACCAGGAGGTGCGCGCGACTGAGAGGGGCGAGTTGACGCGATCGCGGCCTTCAAAACGCGGACGGCACGTTTGGATTCGCGATCTTTTGTGAAGCCGCGTCGCGTCCGAAAGTCGCCAAAGTCTGCTGAAGCGACGCGGCACTGGTGTGCGTTTGGCTTTTAGAACTCGAGGCCGGCGACGTACCCTGTGATGGGCCCTGATGTCTCCACGCTCCTTATGACTTGCAGAAATGGCGCGAGGTACGCCACGGGGGCGACGGTATCCCAATCTCGCCAACTGAAAAGCGCGCGTCGCACGGCTCGGAACTCCTGCAGCATAGGATCGTCCTGGCCCCCATCTTCGTCGCCGTAGCCGTACCCGGGCACCAGCGCCCACTTCGCGTTCTGCCGCATCACGGCCATCACCCCAGCGGACTCCGAGCTCAAAATACCGGCGTAGCCCCTCGCCTTGAGCGCCGCCGCCGCGGCGGTGGAGGACGACGCCATGTGCGCGGTCCTGTGATGAAGAGAGGCCGCGTGCAGGCGCGTCGTTCAAAGCAAACGAGCTTCGTGAGACGAACATCGTTTTTCAGCAGAAGAGAGAGGCAAGGAAGAAACACACGGCCGACGCGGCACCCACGGCCGCGCGCACCCCACCATCCGCGATGGTCGTCGACACACGCGCGCGTAAGAGAAGGCGGAGCCTCGATGCTCAAGCGGGCGTCGTCATCCCGGGTCTTCCCTTCGAAGTCGTTGTCACGCACGTCCTCCGAAAAGAAAATCTGCCCGATCCGGCTGACCTCGCGGTGCTTCGCAGGGTCAGTCGTGGCATGCGCGACGCCGTGGATGCGACGGGACGTGAAATTGAGGAGCTCGGTGAAAATGACGCTGCTGACCTCGGATGTTTAACCACGCTTCGATGCCTGCAACGACAAGGTCGTCTGTCACGGAAAGAAAGCCTGTGCCAGGCTGCGGCGAGGAGCGGTCAACTTGAGGAGTTGATAGACTTGCGCGCGGAGAATTGGCCGTGGGACGAGTGGACGTGCGCTGGTTCGGCGGAGGGCGGGCACCTTGAGGTGCTGCAGTGGGTACGCGCGAATGGCTGCCCGTGGGACGAGAAGACGTGCGCGGGAGCGGCGGAAGGCGGGCATCTCGAGTTGCTGCAGTGGTTGCGCGCGAACGGCTACCCGTGGGACGAGCAGACGTGCTCGGGGGCGGCATGGGGCGGGCATCTCGAGGTGCTGCAGTGGGCGCGCGCGAACGGCTGCCCGTGGGACGCAGAGACGTGCTCGGGGGCGGCATGGGGCGGGCATCTCGAGGTGCTGCAGTGGGCGCGCGCGAACGGCTGCCCGTGGGACGCAGAGACGTGCTCGGGGGCGGCATGGGGCGGGCACCTCGAGGTGCTGCAGTGGGCGCGCGCAAACGGCTGCCAATGGGACGCAGAGACGTGCTCGGAAGCGGCGGAGGGGCGGGCACCTCGATGTGCTGCAGTGGGCGCGTGCGAACGGCTGCCCGTGGGACGAGTGGACGCGCGTATATGCGAGAATTGGGGATCATTTCGAGTTGTTAAACTGGGCGACAGCGAACGGCTGCCCTCATGAATAAGAGCAGAGGCTTAGTTTTTCTTTCCCGGCAGTACGACAGCGTACGCCTATCCCTCTGTTTTCATCTTCGCCGTTGGAAACGTCGGGTTACGCGCTTCTTCGTTTCGACAGTGACTAATTGCGCACTCGCGGCAGCAGAGTGGTGAAAAAGTCGATGAAATCGTGATACACGTTTTGCCAAAGGGTGCCGTACGTTTTAAAACCCTGACTTACGTCAACGCTACTGCTCGTCCCGTTTCGGGCTTTCAAAGTCCCGCTCCGTGCGTATGTCGCGCGTCCCAAACCCGGGCCCGTCGTACACCGCGGGGTTCCCATCCCGGATCCGTTCTTGTACTTCCTTCGGGGCGTACATCAGCATCTCCTCCCTCGCGCCCAGCGGCAACGCGCGCACGTACTCCCGGGCCCATTCCGGTAAATCGGGCTTGACTTCTTTCGGAGGTGTCGCGTCGTCGCCGCCGCTGTTCCCTTCAGCACCCCCCCGTTTCGCGCTCTGCAAGTCCCGCTGGTACATCGTCGGCTCCACCACCGTGTGCCTCCACTGCTCCTGCACTAACTTCCAGAACCCCGTGTTGTTCGCGTCGTCCGCCCAGATGTGGTTCACGAACTCGTCCCAGTACAACTCGTACTCCTTTCCCCAGTCCAAATCCACCAGGTTGAAATCCCGGTGTTTCGTCAACCCGAACTTATCGAACACGAGGTGCAGGTTCAAGCCGTTGATTTCCTTCGCCGTGGCAAGAGCTTCCCTCAGCGTGAACAGCATCTCCGTGCCTTTCGGGTCGTGCATGATCATCACCGCGCGTTGGCACGCCTGGACGAAGATCTTCCGCACTTCGTTCGCGATTAGAAGGTCCAGTTCGTCGGAAATCCCTAAAAGCAACATCTGCGCGTCGTCGTTTTGCGCGGCTTTGCTTCGCGCGCCTTGCAAATCCGCGCCCCCGCCGTCGGGCGCGCCCCACAGCTTGCCCCGCGCGCGACCCGCGTCAATCGTGTTCTGGCCTTTCTGCTTGCCCGCTTTCAGGTACTTCTCTTCCGCGCTGAGGTCCTGCAGCACCGCGATCGGCCCTAAATCGCTCCACCCGTGCATCATCACCATCTCGCACGCCATCGCGGTGGCTTCCTTCATGTCCAGGATGCCGTACTGCGACACTTTGTCCGGGCCGTACAGGTACCGCTCCGCCATCTGCCCCGCTACCAAAACCGTCATCTTGCTTTCGAACCAGGTTCTGCGTTTCACGGAAGCGGCGCCGTCGGCGCCCACTTCGTCCGGGACGTACACGATCTGCCCCGTCTCTTCGCCGTTTGCGAAAACCCGGACCTTCGCGATGTCGTCGTAGTTGGGCGCCATCATCCCCACCAACGTCTGCGCGGCGTAGTAGGTACACACCGTGTCTCGGACGTACGGGTTCATCTGTTGAATCAGGGCGTTTTCGGTGACGTCGTTGGTTTCCCCCACCGTGCCTGATCCAGTAGCTTTGAACACGTTGGATCTGCGAATCTCGTCAATCACGGCGAGGAAGGTTTCGTCGCCCGCGGGGACGCCGTTTTTTTGCGACGCGTTCCGCAGCGCGGCGGTCCGCACCAGGTTCTCCAAATCCGCCCCCGTGAACCCCGCGGCTTGTCTCGCCACGAACTCTACCTGCAAATCGGGGTCAATAAGGCCATCGAACTGGCCGTAGCTGCAGTGCAAGTCGATGATGTCCATGCGCGCTTTTCGGTTGGGCAGAGGCATCTCCACTACGCGGTCGAACCGTCCGGGGCGGATCAGCGCCGGGTCGATGACGTGCGGCCGGTTCGTCGCCGCGAACACCTGATTGTAAAAAGAAAAGCGTCAGCCTTGTATGGGCAATCAGTCGGCGGAATGTGGTTATTGGGAAATACTTACCATCACCCCGGAGTTCCCCCCGAACCCGTCCATTTCCGTGAGGAGCTGGTTAATCGTGGCGACCTGTTCGTCGTTGCCGCTCACGTCCTGGCTGCTAGGGTCCTTCCTGCGAACCGCCACGGAATCGAACTCGTCGATGAACACGATGCACGGCTTCACCGCCCGCGCCTGTTTAAACAAGTTCCGGATCCGCGCCGCGCCCACGCCGACGAACATCTCCATGAACTCCGTACCGGCGCAGGAAAAAAAAGGCACCTGCGCCTCGCCCGCTAAACACCTCGCTAAAAGCGTCTTCCCAGTCCCCGGGGGGCCGCAAAGCAGCACCCCCGCGGGAATCACCGCGCCCGCTTTCCGGTACCGCTCGTACTCCCGCAGGTACGAAATCAGCTCCTCCATTTCCTCCCTGACCACGTCGATGCCCGCGATGTCCTTCATGGTTAGGCCGGTTCGCGGCTGGCTGCTGTAGGTTTTCGATGTCCCGGTGTTGGCCAGGGTGGCGCCTTCCGTGGTGTCGTTTGCGAGTTCCTGCCAAACGCTCCAGCAGAACCACACCAGAATGGCGGGGGTCAGGACGTTGAACGTGGACCGTACGAAAAGCTCCAGCGCGCCGTACTGCCGTGATATGATATCCACCCCTCTTTGCAGCATCATCGGGTACAGCGTGGGGTCGTACGGCAGGTTCGCGAAGAAAACCTCCGTCGTGTCGTGCAGGAAAAACTTCACCGAGTTCATGTTCGGCATGTACTCCACCCGCGTCACGCGCCCGACTTCGCACAGCTCGTAGAAACCGGTGTACGACATTTCGCAGGGAAAGGAATTGGTGCCTGATTGTAAAAGAAAATGTGTCAGTCTCGTATGGGCAATCAGGGAGGCGGAATGTGGTCATTGGGAAATACTTACCTTTCACCGAGTGCGGGTCTCTGAGGAATCTCAGGTTGACGTTCCTAGTGAACCGCGGGCCGGTGAGCTTTTTGAAAAGCGACGCGACCGGGTTCGCGGCGTTGTCGTCGTCGGACGCGGAGGAGGCCGCCCCAGCGCCAGCCCCAGCGAAGGCGCCAGCTCCAACGGGCGCTTTGCTTGACGCCCCGAACCCAAAGCCGCCGGGCATGGCGAATTTCTTGCCGCTCTCCCCGGCCGGTCCCTTCTTTTTCGAAGGCACCCCCGCGTCAACCGCCGCAACCACCACTGCCGGCGCTTGTTCCGTGACTTGCGTCGCCTCGACGAACGTCTCGGTGGTTTCGGAAGCAAACACCTCCTCAGCATCCAAGCCAGCCAAAGTTCTTTCCCGCTCCAGCGCCTCCGCGAACGCCTTTTCCTTGGCCATCGCGATCCTCTGCGCTTTCTTTTTCTCCGCCGGCGTGGCGGTGTCGTTTGTTTCCGCCGCCGCGTTTTTCGGGCGAAGCGCGCCGACGTCCATCCCGGCGATTCCCGAAGTCAGGTCCATCCCGCCGCCCGGCTTGGCTTGCGTTTCTTCCGTGTCTTTTTGTTTCGTGGAGCCAGCGGATGCGTTGTCATCAACCTTTGCCTTTTTGCGTTTCTGCAACAGCTTCGCCCTCTCTGCCTTGATGCGCCGCACCTCCGCCAGTTTCTTGGAGCGCGCCGCCGCCTCCGCGTCCGTTTCCGCGTCAGCGGAGTCCGCGAGACGCATGCCCAAATCAGTCGCGGTGGTGGTGCTTGAGGTGGACGCGCTTGCGGTAGACGCGTTGTTGACGACGAAATCAGATGTCATGGACGACGACGACGACGACGGTCGCGCCATGGTCTGCGCCGCTCTCGCCGCGCCGGCGGCGCCGAACAAGGCGGCAATGGACACGAGCGCGGCTTTGCCGGCGCGGTGCATCGCCGGGTCGCTAGGCTTGGCGGGCGCGGCGTGTAGCACCGAACCAGGAGGCTTACACTGCGATCCCAACGTCTTGGCGGACCGGCCGAACACCAACGCGGAGTTCGAGGTTTTGGATTTGCCATTTGATTCGCCATTCGATTCATTCGCCAACCGCCCCGGGTTTTCCTCATCACGATGGCGCCCCACCGCCTCCTCGTTCGTTTCGTCCGCTGGCCCGTCTGTTTCGTCACCCGCCTTCCCGGCCGCCGCGCTCAAAGCAACCACCCCCCGTCCGAGCCTGGCGAGCCGCGGCGAGCTTCGCCAAGCAGGGGTTCCAGAACGCGTCGGCCTGACACGCGCGGCGGCGGGCACCACGCATCGCTTTACCGCCGTTCGATCGGCGGGCACCGCCGCGACAACCGGGGCGACCGCGAGACGCGCGGCGGTGAACATCCGCACTGCGTGTTTCTGTTTGCAAACTTAACGCGCGTGGGTAGTATCTCACACCCGATGTCTCCCTCCGATCGACCTTTACCCAAGTCAAAGAGCACGAAACGACCCCCGACTCGCGAACGTCCGCGCAACCCTGCCGACGTGCGCTCTTGCAGCAAATGCTTTCGCCTCACAAACCCGAACGCGAGGGTTTCGGCAGTGCGCACCACCAGGTGGTGTTCCCAATCTCCGATCTCACTCCCCGGCGTGGCCCGAACTCACGACCGCGCGTCAACTCACGACCTCGTACCGTGCGGCGCGCGTTCTGGAGGTCGCGCGGGACCTGGCGCGCGGTTTCCGAGCGCGGCGGATAACACATTCGGCGGTCATCTCGCACTCGCCAAAACTGCGCAGAAACTGCGCGCCTCTTTATTTCAAAGTGGCGCCGGCACGTGACGAGATTTTCCGCCGGCGCCCTCGGTCTTGACGGGCCACATCGCGCCGCAGTCCCGGCCGTCGGAGCGTCGGCGCTATGGACCTTTTGGCGCAGTACAGCGGCGACAGCGACGGCGGCGACGACGATGTCGAGACCGGGGTGGTGACGACTGAACAGTTCAGTGGTAGACCTGTGTTTGACCTGGCCCCCGTGGTGCACACCACGGGCAAAACGCTGGTCACGGATGGGGATCGCACGATCGTCGTGGCGGAGACGGACGTGAGGTCCTTCCACGACCCATCCAAAAAGAAGATCTACTACAACGCCAAGTTCGAGGACATGCACGCCCCCGTGAACGGGCCGCAACACCCGTTCCGGAAAGACGGCGCCGCTAGAGGCGACCGGAATCACGCCACCGGGCACGTGGAAACCGCGCATTTAGATAAATTCGCATTCGAAGAGCAGTACAACACGTTCCAAGCCCGGGGGTACGGCGCGGACCCGGGCGGGGGGGGGCTGGTGGGCAACGTGTCTGCGAGCGCTAAAGAGGGAGGGGACAGCGTGTTTTCCATGACATCCGCGAAGCGACGCAAGGTGCGGGACGAAGCGCTCGCGGGCGTCGCGATTCCAGACGGCGACGGTGACGACTCCGCTGCGCACGGCGCTTGGGCGCCTCCGCGCGCCCCCACGCCCGTGGTGGCCCGGGACGACCTTAGTGTTGCTCAGAAGGAGTACATCGAGTGGCACGCGTCACGGCGTGAGGCTAATTTGAGATCTCGAGGAAAGCTGAAGGATGAAGCGGAAGGGTCCTTGGTAGACGCGGCGGTTGGGGTGACGAAGGGACAGAAAGAAACCGAAAAGTCTTTGGCCGACGCGGCGGCGGCTACGTCTGTTTTCCACGGCGACTCGCAGACGAACTACGCGGGCGAATCCTGGATCACGGCACCGAAGGACCGGAAGAAACAAAACGACACTTGCTACGCCCCCAAGCGCCTGGTGCACACCTGGCTTGGGCACACCAAAGGCGTGCAGGCGATTCGTTTTTTCCCGAAACACGGCCATCTCATTCTCAGCGCCGGTCTGGATTCGACGATTAAGATCTGGGACGTGCACACACACGGGAAGTGCCTACGGGACTACACCGCGCACCAAAAGGCTTTGAAGGATATTACCTTTTGGAACGACGGCACGCGGTTCGTGAGCACGGGGTGGGACAAGAAGGTCATGCTTTGGGACACGGAGACGGGGCGGGTGATTTCCACGGTGTCGAGCGGCTCCGTCGCGAACTGCGTGAAGTCGCACCCCGACGACGGGCAACAGAACATTTTGCTCGCCGGGCAGACGGACAAGAAAATCATGCAGTACGACTGGAACGTCGGGGACGTTGTGCAGGAGTACGACCAGCACTTGGGGGCGGTGAACTCCCTAACGTTCGTGGACGAAGGCCGCCGGTTCGTATCGACGAGCGACGATAAATCAATCCGCGTATGGGAGTTTGGCATCCCGGTCACGATGAAGTATATCGCGGACCCCACCATGCACAGCGCGCCCGCGGTCGGGCTGTCCCCGACTGGGAACTGGCTCGCGTGCCAAAGCATGGACAACCGAATCACCATTTACTCAACCAAGGACAAGTTCCGGTGCAACGGGAAGAAAGTGTTCAAAGGCCACGCCAACGCGGGGTACGCGTGTCAGGTCGGTTTTTCCCCGGATGGCAAGTTTCTGTATTCGGGCGACGGCGACGGGAAGGTGTTCTTTTGGGACTGGAAAACCACGCGGATCGTGAAGAGCCTGAAAGCGCACGACAAGGTCACCATAGGGTGCGAGTGGCACCCGCTGGAGCAGAGCAAGGTGGCGACGTGCAGCTGGGACGGGACGATCAAGTACTGGGATTAATTGCGTGGGTTTTCGGTGCACCGAGTCCGTATTGGTTGTCAGAGACACGTTGCTTTCTTTCACACGTCTGTCATGTACCGACTCCGTGTTGGTTGTCACAGAAACTTTGCGTTTTTTCACACGTCTATCACGTCCAGGTCCGCGTCCGCGAGCAACTCTTTCACTCGGTTGACTAGTCTTTTTTTGTTCAGCCGCAAGCTCAACACGTTCATGGTTCTTTCATCGTTCGAGTCTTCCAAGCCTCGTGTCGCGGTTTTTGCGCGCCGTTCGTGGACCCGGGCCGCTACTACAACCGCTTCGTCCTCGTCCTCGGCAAGCGACTGGCGCCAGGTTTTCTCGAGCTCGGCGATTCGATTTCTCAGCGCGGTAAGGGTCATCTGCTCCTCGTTGTCCGTCATCGGCGCGCCCGCTTTGTGCGCGCCGAACAAACCAGAAAGGAACGACCCCGCGGCGACCCAGCTGGCGTGTGACGTGCTTCCTTTTGTTTCAGTACTAGTACAAGCGAACGCAGTTTCTGGATTTGTAAGCGCCTGCAGTTTCTGTTTCAGTCGCAGTCGCGTCGCCTGCAACAAACGCACGGCTGTTTTCCCCTCAATCGCGCTTTGTTTTTCTTTTTCGTCTTCGTCAATCCACGGCCCCAACTCCACCCGGTCCCTGGCGTACCCACCCCCCGGTACGAACCCGTACTGATTGAAGTGCTCACGTGAGGTGCCTTCGCCTTTGGTGTACGCCAGGTTTATCTCGGAGTCGCGTTTAACCGGTCGAACGCACACGAGCTCGAAGTGTTTTTTGTTTGTTTGTTTCCCAACCCCGCTTTTTTTCGTCTCGATCCCGTCGCACCGGTAATCCGCGTTGGGAATCGAGGCGTGGTTCGCAAGGTCCATGAACGGCACTATTGCGCGCGCTGTGCCTCCCCCTCGCACGGAACCCGCGAGCATGACCCGTGACCTGACCAGCGCCAGCGCCCACGCCGCCGCCGATCTTGCGACGTCTGGTTTCGTGTTGGTTGAGGAAAGGTCTTGCGTTTTATTTTCCCGCGCCGACCCATCTTCATCTTCATCCACCACACCCACCCGGTCTAAAAGATCAGGCATCGCCGCCGCGATCATTGACCGTGTCAAAACCGCATCCTCCGCCAACAAGGCATCCTCCAAGTACCCCAAATCCTCGGTCGGAATGAGGAACGGCAGCGCCATTGCTTCGGGGGGCGGCATCAAGCCTCCGTACATTTCCCAAAAACCGCCTCCATCTCCAGACACCGCGTCAAGGACGGCTCGCGACAACACGCACTCCCAGCCTTTGCCATGGTCAGGTGAACCTGCAGTGACCCCCGCGCGTGTCCTTCGCCAATTCCCATCCCGAGGCAGCGACACGCCCGCGCCGTCCTGCACGCTCAGCGTAAGCGCGTTCGGCACGGCAAGCAAAACTTCCCCCACCGCGATATCCGCGACCGCGAACAACCCACGGCCACAGTGCGTGGTCTCCCGGAACTCCAGCGACGGGTGGACTTTCACGCCGTGCGTTTCCGCGAGGGACAACAGCCAATTGTGCAGGGTCGGGCGGGCATCATCGTCCGCCATGTCGCCCGTGCCCCGCGTTGTGGCGCACCGCGCGCTCCATCGCAACAAAAAGAAAAGTGCCGTGTCGAGATCGAACTGACGAGAAAAATTTCGTGAAAATGGAAATGCGCAAAACGAAAACGGGCATCACCCATGCTCGCCTCGGGCGTCCCCAGGGAGCCGCATGAACTCCGATTGACCTGAAAATAGGCTCACGAGAAAGAGGACGTCGCCCTCTACGCAGCCATGCAAAAAAATGGAGCCGCAGGGTATCGATCCCCGTACCTCTCGCATGCGAAGCGAGCGCTCTGCCATGTGAGCTACGGCCCCCCTTTTCGCAGTCTATTTATAGTCTGTGGGGGAAGTATCGATCAACTTCGATCGAGTAGTATTCATGGAAGAATGATTTCCGGCGGTTGCCGGAGCTCTTTCTGCATCTATTGAAATCGTTTGGGAATCGGTGGTATATGAAGGCATTTTCTTTCACAAATGTACCCCTTTTTACCCCATGCGGGGCTATGTATGCGCGACAAACGATGTTTTCAAGGGCGTAGCGTTCGCGGCGATGACACCCGTGGACACGTACGGGAGGTCATCCCGGTTCGTTTCTTTCGTAGCGCCGCCGGTCGTTCACGCGCTCCAGTGCCGAGATGAGGAGGGAGGTGTTTCGGAAACGGATGACGGCTCAATCTTTTGGGCGGTCCCTTTGGCTTTCTTTCGTGTCCGGTACTTTCGTCGCGCGGCACAGCCTCGGGGGTTCGGCAAACCAAGTGTCGGCGCGCACCAACCGCCCCCGGGGAAGGTCTCGAAGAAGCCCGAGCCCGGAAGAGACTTCCGTCATCGCCGCGACCTGGAAGGAAGGAAGCGAGTGGAAGGTGTCGGAACCAGTTCGGGACGTTTCGATTTCGCTTCCAAAGCCGTCGAAGACGAATCGCGAAGGGAAGCGAAATATAACGCGATGACGTTTCGAGTCTCGTTTTCAATCGCATAAAAGCCGCGGTCGTCGCCACCCTTCGTCACTTCCACACGCGCACACAGCACGTACACACGCACGCCGGCTCTCAAGCCAGCACTTGCGACCTGCGACCACACCACCGTCACACCACCACCACCACCGACCTCATGTTCGCCTCCCCCTTCGACGTCTTCGACGCCCTCCATGGAGTTCGCGATCCACACGGCCCCGCGAAACGCCACCGCCTCGCGCCGCACGCGTTCGCCGCGCTCACGCCCCAACTCCACCAAGTCGCCGCTTGTTCCGCGACGTGCGACAGGAACCCAAACGCCTCCTTTGTTTTCCACCCCGAGGTCGTGGAGACGGACGGGGGTTTCCTCATCACCGCCCTGGTTCCGGGGGTAGGGGCCGGCGACATCTCAATCACCGCGGTCCAAGGCGAGTCCCAACATGCGCCGCGCGACCGGGTGTTGATAAGATCCGCGAAACACAAACACGTGTTCGCCAACCTTTCCCTGCCTGACGGAAAGCTTGTGGAGGTTGGACACATCACCGCGTCGTGCATCGACGGCGTGTTCCGGGTGGTGGTGCCGAAAACGAAACCGTTTTCGGAACGTGTCCAGGTTGGGGACGGCGGTCTCGACGAAACTCGCGACGGCGACGACGGCGGCGACGGAAACAAAAACGCCAAAACCTTCGCCCTCGCCGTACCCGGGTTCAACCACAACGACATCTCGGTTACGATCGAGAGGCCTACAAACGTGCTGGTCATCACCGGCGACAAGGAAGGTACTTCGACGAAATTCGAAAAGCGCGTCAAGCTGAACGGTTCCGACGGCGCCGTCGCCGCGTTTTGCGCGCACGGCGAACTCATGGTGACAATTTCACCGCAACCGTCGCCTCCGCCGGTTGTCGTCCCGGTCGTCACCTCAACCCCCATTCTCCCCGCTCCTCCGGACGGCGCGGAGCAGTTGGGTCACGATGAAGTCACAGTGCTGCGTCGCGCCGTGCCTGGCTTCCCAGCCAGCACGTTTCAAGTCACGGCCGTTTCCGAAAACGGCGCGCAAACGCTGCGAGTACTGGCGACAGACGAAGAAAGCGGTAACAGTCGTGTCGGCCGCCGCGCCGTTTCCGTAACCGCCGCCCTCCCTGCTAGGCTTGACCTTTCCACCCTGCGCGCCTGCTTGGTGGACGGCATTATCACCGTCACCGCGCAGACGCCTCATCCCGTGGAGAACCGGGAAATTTACGTCAGCAAAGACGTGGTCGCCGCGCTAACGCCCGACGCGGAGACACCCAACGCTTTGCTGGTTGATCTCGAGTCAACGAAAAAGGCGTAGAGTATGTACTGTCAAAACTGGGGCGGACGGAGTGTGAGAGGTACCGTCGAAACTATCTCACGAGAGAACCCCGTTGACAGACGCGCACGCCGCACGTAGCTTTGCAATTTGCTTTTTAATGGTACACGATGTTTCCCTTTTTCGCGCTCGCTAGTCTATCCATCTAGAGGGAATAAGCCCCCCGAAACTTATTCCCCCCGTCCATCCATCCTTCCTACGACTCTACCTAAATACCCCTACAACACCCCGCAGTCCGCGATGACCACCGGCACGGACGGTTCCTCGCTGATTCCCCCCGGCGGCACGGACACGGCTTCTATTTTATCAAGCACGCCGAACCCGTCAATTACCTTTCCGAAAACCACGTGCTTCCCATCAAGCGCTTTGCACGGCCCGAAGGTTATGAAGAATTGGCTCCCGTTGGAGTTCTTCCCCGTGTTCCCCATGGACAACGTCCCGCGCGCGTCGTGCCTAAGCTTAAGCCCGTCCTTCTCGTCCTTGAACTTCTTGCCCCAGACGCTCTCGCCGCCGCTGCCGTTTTGCATCGCGAAGTCCCCGCCTTGCGCCATGAATCCTTTCACGACGCGGTGGAACTTGACGTTCTTGTAGTGATACACAACCCCGCAGTTCTTGCTCATTCCTTTGTCCCCAACACACATCGATTTGAAGTTCTCCACCGCGAGAGGGGCTTTGTCGTCGAACAGCTCTATGGTGAGCCGTTCCTCTGTCGCGGGCTCGATCGCGATCGGGCCTTTGCCGGACCAGTCGAAATCGTCCGCGTACAACTCCAACACGCGTTGCTTTTCCCCGCCCCCCAGCTCGGCAAGCTCCTTGCTACTGAACCCGTACCGCAAATCAGTCGCCTCCACGAACGCCGCCGCCCTCGCGTACTTCTCGCGGTGTGAATCCAGGTCGATGTCCAGGAACACGCGGGAGTTGGGCATGGCCCCAGTGCTGCGCGCAGGGATGTGAATCTCGAAAAAGCAAAAGTGCGGGGACTGGAGAGGAGCGACAAATTTATTTTCTCCAGTGCAGAAAAAGAATGAAAGATGGAGACGGCCGCCTTCGAACCTCTGCTTGAGATGAGACAGACGCACACTGCCACAAAACTAGAGTTATCGAAAGAGCTTCGGCTGATTACAAACCCTCTCTCGATTGTATACCCGCGTATCTCAATTGCGTCTCACGTGTTTCGCCCCGCGCCGGAGACGAAAAACGCACGCGCGCGAACGCACCTAAACTAGACCAACATTTAGAACCACGTTTAAGCGTCGTCCACAACCTTGGTGCCGACACCCGCGAAGTTTTGTTCAGGTGCGACGGTGACGTAGGAGTAAAGGTCCTCCTCCGCGTCCTCGTCGTCGTTGCGGCGGCGGGAGATCTGGATGCGGAGGCGGCGGGGAACCTGTTGCGCGAGGAGAGGAAAAAATGATGGTCAGAAACGTGGTGGAAAAACTCTAAAACCCTAGTCGATGCAGGCGAGTGACGCGTGTGCCGGAGACGCGCGATGGCTAAACACGTACGTTGCGGATGCCCTTGGACCAGATAGCCTTGTTGAGCTTCACGTCAACGCGCACGTCCGAGGTCTTCATTTGCTTCTGCGCGAACTTCTTCACCTGCGGTGGTGGGAGCCGGGGAGATGGGGGGTGGGTCAGGACACGGTTTTCGGGTTTCGCGGTACGCGGCGAGTGGAAAAACGCGACGCGATGGGTGCTTTCGAAAACCGTCCCCGGAGTCGGTCCGGGGCGATGCGTACGCCCGGACGGTGACACCATTGGACGCGCAAGATACGGGGTATAACAACGCGCGCTTCACCGAGCCCAACAGCCGGTCGCGAAGCGTAAGCACCGCGCGCTTCGTACGCGCCGTCGCCCTAGAAAATCGCTTCATCGTCCGGGAAGGACGATGATGCCGTCCCGTCCAAAGCACGTACCGCCTGCACCGCACGAGGCGCCCTCTTCTTGAAGGTGATCCCGTGAACCGCCTTGCTGAGGTTGATGGTGTATTCACGCGTGACGACATCCGTCTTACCCATGGCTGCCGAGAGAATCGGAACAGCTCTTGCGCAGTTGAAAGAGACCGGCCGACGGGCGAGAGGGTCGGGCTTTATTGCGACGGGATTGCGAACTGCGAAGGAGAAACGAGGCAGAGAAAAAAACAGAAAAACAGAAATGATTGGGGCGTTGACCCCTAAATAGACCAAGGATTTTGGAAACTCGGTTGGAATCGCCACAGAATATTCAGTCGGACATTTTTGCGAAATATTCGATTATCAAACCAACCACGCCTCAGTCTGGGTCAAGTGCCAGTTTCAAATTACCTTTTAAACAACTTGACCGCCAAAGGCAGGCTCAACTTTTTCACCACGTGAAGGGATTTTCGGAATCGTCGTGTTCAAAAAGGCACCAATAACCGTATTCACTCACCGTGATGGGTTCGTGACAGAGCTCCGGAGCACGCGGCGAGGCACGGCTGTTGCACCGAGCTCTCGGGACGCAGGACGCACGTTGTGTGTTTGCGCGTACCCGTGATTGGCACGCCCGAGGTTGGGTTTCAGCGGTGAGACGGGCGACGCGCGTGACCCCAGGCAGGCCGCGGCTTCCGTTACCGTCCGTGGAACGCCCTGTCATCAGATCCGTGACAGCTCATCACGGGGTGCGCTTTCGTGCCACCTCGGGGTCCCCCCACCACGGCACGATGACTCACAAAAGCCCAACCTTGTGTTTGCTCGCGCTCCTGGCCTGCGTGCTGAGGGCGGGCGTCGTGGAGGGCACCGTGGGTTCAGGCCCGGAGGTGGTGTACCCCGCACATCTGGACCGCGCGGATTTGCGTCTCGCGTTCGGGAGCTGCAGCCGCCACGACCAGGTGCAAACGGTGTGGGGCGCGGTGCGCGGTTTGGCGCCTGATGCGTTCGTGTGGCTCGGGGACGTTATTTACGCGGACAAGAAAGTCAACCGCACGCGGGTGTACGTCGGGAACGAGGCGCATGCGTCGGCGTTCGCGACGCAGTTGACACATGACGGGTACCAAAAATTGATCCAAGAAACCAAAATTTTAGGCACGTGGGACGACCACGACTTCGGGTTCAACAACGCGGGCGCGGAGTGGGTGGAGAAACCGTTCGCGAAACAGGTTTTTCTGGACTTTCTGGGCGTGCCAAAGGATTCGCCGCGTAGACACCGACAAGGTGTCTACGCGCACCACACGTTCCGGGGGCTGGGGAAACAAGGCGACAGAAGCGCGCGGCTGATTCTTCTTGACGCGCGGTTCCATCAGCGGCTGGAAAAAGGCGAGCTGCTCGGGGCGGACCAGTGGCGGTGGCTTGAAAAGGCGCTGGGGGTTGGTGCTGGTGATTTTGACACTGGAAATGAACCGTTAAACGAACAAACGGAACCGTTGAACGAGCCGTTCATCGCGAGTGAACAGGACACCCAACCGGTGGACGTTACCATCATCGGCAGCAGCATTCAAGTCCACGCGGAGACGCAAAAGGTGGTTGACGGTCTTTTAAGCGGCGTCGAGAGCTGGAACGAGTTCCCGGACGAAAAGAAACGTTTAATGGACCTCGTCGCGTCCTCGAAACAAAGGGTGGTTTTTCTGTCAGGAGACGTGCATCACGCGGAAATAATCACCTCGCCGGAACGGTGCGTCCTGCCGTACGAGCTCGTGGAAATAACGTCGAGCGGAATGACGCACGGAATTCTGGATGAGGTTCCGCGGAAATACGGTTTGCGAACTATTTTTGGAATGCTCATCCCGACGTTTCTGCCGCCCTGGCTGTGGCCGGACGTGGGCGGACTGCAACGCACGCGGTTCATCGGGAGGAACTTCGGAGAGGTCGCGGTTGATTTCAGCGATGACGATGATGATGATTTGGCGGTCGAAAAAGGCGCTTCGCCGTCGCCCGCTTCAAACATCGAAAGCGCGGCGTCACGAAAGAAAACATCGCTCGCCGGCGCTATCACTTTAAACATCCGCGGCGACGACGGAAAGGTGAAGATCACCAAACGCATTCCCCTTTCCGATTTGGAGCGGACGTGGGGTGACGTGGACGCCGCGCGTTTGAGAGGCGAGCTCGCGCACGGCGCCGCGGAAGGGCGGTCGCGAACACCGGAGTGCCTCACGGAAAAAGACCTTTCGTGGGCGCAGCGACAGCGGTTACCCGCGCTCGCCGCGGTTTGTCTCGCCGCGAAGCCCGCGTTTTTTGCGTACTGCTTGATACGGCTTTGTGTTGGTTTGAAACGCTTTGGAGCGCTTTGGAAATCCGGGAAACACGGCGCGAAAAGGAAAGAAGCGTGAAAGAAAAACACGGAGGTATATCTACCCACGTGATTCACGGCGAGACGATTTGTTGTATTTTACGTATTGTAACATGTACGTTACCTTAAAAAAGGTATTCTTTATTTTGTATTCATCGACTTGTCGTCGCGAAGACGCTCCCTTAGACGCGACGTTTCACGACCCGAGGCGCAACCTCTTTACAGGTTCACCTTTCCGATGCCGAGCGCGGCTTGGATCTCGGACGCGTCGGGGAGCTGGTCGGGCATGCCTGTCCAGGTGTATAAAACCTTCTGGTCCGCGTCCAGCACGACGCACCCGCGTTTGCAGGACATGTAGCCGGCCATGTTGGTGCTGACGTCCAGGTCGTCAAGGAACTTACCGAAGTCGATGGTGCCGACGTACGCTTCTTGCGTTTTGTTGCTCACGTCGGAAAGGCACTTGATTCCCGCGGTTTCTGACCAAGGGCCCATCACGAACGGAGTGTCGCACGTAATGCCGAGCACCTCAACGCCGTCCTCCTTGGCGATGCCTTGCAGCGACGCGAGCTGCAATTGTAAAAGAAAAGTGTCAGTCTTGAGTCTTGAGTATGGGTGTACTGTATGGGCAAACAGTCTGCTTGTGATGTATGTAACAGTTGCCAGACTGGCAAATGTTACTAGTAGTGCACTCGACCAGGGGCAGTAGACAGTGTGTCAGGATTTGGGAAAGCCCCAATACGTACCTGGCACTGGCACCCGCCGTCCGCGTCGCCCGAAAACGCGGCGGGGAAGAACGCGAGGACGACTTTCGAGCCCTTGAGCGACGAAAGAGTGGTTGTTTCGAAACCGGCGCCCATCAGGGTGAAGTCGGGGGCGGCGTCGCCAACCTTGACCACGGCCTGTGTGGATGGAAGAGGGAGGAGGCGTCAGCAAATGTCAGCAGTACTTTTCGCACAGCTTGTGTCTCAAGTCCAAGACTAGTGTGTCTTCCGAGTCACTCTAAAAAAGAAAAATCTATTTGCCACGTCAGTCTGCCACGTCCTTTTCCTCGGAGATGACAATCTCCTTGCCCGATCGAGTGGTGCCCTTGGTTTGGTGTGTGAAGACGCACCTTGGTAGCGACAGCGGCGCGGCGAGTGGTCTGGAACGGGAGGTTGGGGATGGCGTTGGGAGGTCAGACGTGTATTCGGGGACAGGTGATGGACTGCAGGCAAACCCGATCGCCCTTTTTGTACTTTAACGTTTCGTGTCGGGGCGAAACATCCGATCGGGCTGGAAAGATCGATCACATCGATGGCGACGGAGCCCGCGTGACCGGGACCGGTTTCTTCGTCCCCCATACCTTCGTCACGCGGGACTTGGCGAGACCCGCGGTGCGCGCGACGGAGAAAGTGGAGGCGAGGGACATGGCAGACATTGTGCGACGTCGTGTGTCGGGAGGTGTGGCATGTCGGAGGGGAAGGAAGTGGGGAAGGCTATCCGAAACCTGCAAATACGGGGACGAAAATTTCGCTGTCCCTGCCCCCTCTGCAGTCGACCCAGACGCCATACACCCGCGCGCGCCTTGAATTACGCACTTCCGCAATCAATCCCCGCGCGTGACACGCGTACCGCATGGCCTGCTCCATCGCCTCACTCGCAACCGCGGTATCGGCGCACTGCTCGCGCCGCGTTTCAGGCGCGCGCGGAGTTATTCGTCCCGTGCACTGCCGTGCCCGTCTGTTTTCAGTAGCGATGGCGACCGCCGCTTCCCCGTCAAGTAAGTTCGTCGGGATGTGGCGCCGCGACAGCGGTTTAAGCGTCGGGATGGTGCAGTACCTACAAGCGCACGGCTTGAGTCCGGACAAAGCAGGGGAACGCGCGGTGGCGCCGTATTCACAGGAGTGGAGGGAAACTGGAAAGGAGGCTGGTGAGTTTCTGGTGTTGACCGATCCGGGAACGGGAAAAGGCGTGCGCGCGTTGGTGTACCCTATCGGCGAGTGGGAGGAGCCTTTCGATGGGAACTCCGAGCTGTTCGGCAAGGAGGCGGGGACTGTTTACAGGAATACGTCATTTGAAAACGTTGGCGCGATTGGGGATGTGCACCTCACGGAAAGCGTGACGCCGATGGGGTGGGAGACGACGCAGCGGCGAATGGACGGCGACGACGCGATGATCGTGGAGCGGACGTACATGCGGAAGCTGGAGGATGGGAGCGCGGGGGACAAGGTGGCATCGAAGGAGGTGTTTAAACGGCTAAAGGTATTCAAGCCGTTCTAGTGAGTTAGGTCTTGTAGTGATTGTTGCTATTAAAGTAAATGTTCCGCGTTACTCCGACGACGGCAACGCCATGGCGCCGATATCCTGCGTCAACCCCGACGATTTCTCCGCTTTGTCGTCCGCGGGACCCACGTTATTTTCGGGAACTTTCTTTTCGGTCTGTTTCGAAGAAAGCTTGTGTTTCCGCAACAGCGGCGACACGGAAACCTCGCTCGCGCCCGCGGCTATTTGCCGGAACACCTCACGCGTCACGGCGCCCACGTCGACGTCAGCGCCGTGCTTCTGGATCTGCTCCAACAAATTAGTAAGCTGCGACGCGGACAAGCCCGAGACGGGCGCGGGCGAGGGGGGGATTTCTTTGCCCGGCGTGGCCTCTATTTCCGCGGCCGCGGGCCTTAGGAACGGGTGTTTCAGAATACCGTCAATGGTTATCCTTCGGTGCGGGTGCCTGGCAAGACAAAGTTTTATCAAATCCACCAGGTGCGGGTTCGCCACCGCGCACATCGGGATTTCGTGTTTCGGATCCGTGATGGCGTGGAGCTTGGGAATCATGCCTTGAATCCGCGCGAAGGGTGTTTGCCCGTACACCATCTGGTACAAAATGCACCCCAAACTCCAGATGTCGCTCGCCCGTCCCACCTTCATCGGGCCCCCCAGCGCACTGGGCTGGCCGTTCAAAATCGCCTCCGGGGACATGTAGTTCACCGTTCCGACTTGGTGATCGCGCACGATGTTCGTGGTGTCGCTTTTCGACGTGTCCTGTTTTTGTTACACGAAAAGTGTCAGTCCCGAGTGGCACCAAGTGCCATGTACGTCGCGATGTATTGGACGATGGCCTGGTCAACAGGGAGGGGTAATCGGTCGGAACAATCACAGGCGTGTTAGAGGTAAAACGGTGCGTATGTGATGTATGTAGTAACGCCCGTAACTACGGACGGACAATTGGCAAACGGCCGGTGCCGCCTGATTTGGTGAAACACAAACGCACCTGCTTCGCGATGCCGAAGTCTATTAACTTCAGCGCGCCTTCCACGAACAGAAAGTTCGCGGGTTTCAAATCGCTGTGCACGATTTTCTGCGTGTGAATCGTCCCCACGGCTTCCACCATCTGTTCGAAATAAAGCCGCAGAAAGTTATCGTCGATCATGGCGCCGCGTCGCGACCCGCCGCCGCCGCCCGCCGCGTTTTTAGCCGCCGCTTGCTTTTCGCGCTTCGACAGCAACCGCGCCAGGTCAATCTCTCCGTACTCGAGGACGACGTAAATAAGCCCTTCCGCTTTGCACACCTCCGCGTCGATGAGCTGGATGATGTTCTCCCTGCCCCTCAAACCTTGTAACAAACGAATCTCATCCATGAACCCGGCGACGGTTTCCTTTTCCCGGCCCGCCAGCTTTATGCGCTTCAGCGCGTACGTTTTCCTGATTTGTGAACGAAAAGGGTCAGGGTTGTATATCGCGTGTATTGGACGATAGCCTGGTCAACAGTCAGAGTAATCGGTCTGAACAGTCACCAGCTGAGAGATAAAACAAGTCGTCTATGATATGGGAAAGCCCCTACGGCCGTACCTCTTCGGACACAAAACTTTGTACACCTTGCACGTCCCGCCCGTCCCGACGCACTCCAGTTTTAAATACTTAACCCCGCGAACCACGACCATCTCGGAGTTCTCCCTGATTTTGGGGCGTTTCTTTTTTTCCTCAGCCTGAGCCTTGAGCGCAGCCTGATCGGCGGCGGCGGACGCGCTCGCCGCCGCGTGCGCCGCCGCGTGCGCCGCCGCGTGCGCCGCCGCGGTGGACGAGGCGGGCGCGGTCGCGGCGGGCTGCCTTTGATGCGTCATCGCCGCAGACGCGGAGATGTGCCGTTCCATGGTGGGAGGCACCGCGACTGTGGCGTCTTCTTCCATGGCTAGCGGGGCGTACCGGTCGCGTACTGGGGCCGCGGCCGCGCCGATACCTCCCATAGCGCGCCGTTCCGCGGCGTCCCCGCAAATCTCCATCGTCACGTCATCCTCCGCGGCGGGGCGAGGGTTGTGTCGGTCAACCGCCCCCGTGCCAATCGTTTCTGTCGCGTCGGAGTACTCGCCCGTTTGGAACGGCGGCGGCGCCGAGACGTGCGTGTGCGCGTGCGTGTGCTCCACGAGCGGGCCTTGTCGAAGCCGCGGCGTCGGCGCCGCCGCGGACGGAGGAGCGGCGGCGTCTTTGTGGCCTTCGCCGCCGATTCCGCCGCCGCCGCCGAATCGCCCCCCCTGAATCGCGCTTTTCATATCCACCAACACCGAAAGCCCCTCGCGTACCTCGCCGCTTTCGATACCTTTCGTAAGAATCTTCAAACACTTACTTTCCCCCTTGTACGTGTGCCCGAACGCGGCCCACTCGGACCAGAACATGGCGTGCTTTTGCCAAAACCCTGGCCCGATTAAAAAGAAAGTGTCAGTCGGTCGTAATGTGTATTACGTAAACAGTCAGAGGCAAGACGTCCCTTCGCAGGACGAGTATGGGCAATCGCAGAGGCGGAGCGTGGAAATGGGAAATACGTACCTTCCGATTTCAGAAACTTGAACGTGTTCGCGGCGTCGTCCATGTTGCTTTGCATTTGCTGATTGTAAAAAAATAAATGTCAGTCTTGTATGGGCAATCAGTCGGCGGAATGTGGTAAATGGGAAATACTTACCTGCCGCGCCAGGCCCAGGAACAAGCGGAGGTAATACCCCTGGGTTTCGTGTGAAGCGGTTCGTGAAACGCTGGGAAGCGACCGCGTGGCGTGCTCGAAGAGCCGGAACAGGGAAACCCCGTTGCGCCCGCGAACCGAGACGTCGGTTTTGTCGTTACCGGAACCGGTCGCGGTCATCGTGTCGTCGCCCAGCCCCGCCTCTTCCGTTTCCAGAAACGCGCACCACGTCTGCGCGGTGGGGTTTTCCCGGACCGAGGCTATTAAACGCTCGCGCTCGCTCCGCACGAACGGCGGGGTCAGGTTGTGGTTGCTGCGCAGGTACTCAATAAGCAGCGCGTCGGTGGGCGAGCGAACGCCGCCGCCGCCGCCGCTGTGCGGGGTTTTGTGCGTCGCCGTGTGCGTGCGAGGCGCGGACGACGGAGGGACGGAAAGCGCACTCGGTTTCGGGGTCACGTGCGAGTACGCAGGCCCGGGGGTGTGTGTGGCGGACATACCAGCTTGCGCGCCGCCCGGCGTTTTGTGCGCCGCCGTCGAAAGCGCCGACCGCGACGCCGGCGTGTGCGGAAGCGCGCCGTACGTGCCAATTGGATGCGGCGTCCCTCCAACCCCGGGGGCGAAGGAAACGTGCCCAAGCAAAACCCCGTTTGCGCTGTTCATCACATCACACGCCGCGGTGGGCCGACGAGCCGGTGTGCTCAGGTTCTTCACCCTCTCCTTCATGCGCTCCACGCGCTGTTGGTTATTTTTTGGGTTTTTTTGGGTTTCGGTTTTGAGAGCGTTTCGGCGACGTCGGAGATCGTGAGACATCGAGCGTGAGGAGGGCCGGCAGGGTGTAAGAGGGGAGAGATTTGTCAGTGCATGGACGACGTGCTTCGATGCTTTGAGTTTGGGCGCGGAAAAGCGCCAGGGTGCGTGGGGTCCTGACGGAAAGGCGCCGCGTTTTGGGAGTCCCCTCTTGAGATGTGTCCTCTTTGGGTTTCGTCGTCTCGGAAACGCCGATGGGAAGCACGGAACGCGGGCCGCATGCGTCGCGACCACTCCAGCGCGGGGTGCGGGAAGGAAAAGCGCGTGTGCGTCTCCTTCTGGACGTATCGCATTACGGACGCACCTCCGCCACGCTTTCCGCGTTGGTTTTCGCCCCAGGAGTCACGCCGTACGCCGCCGCGCCTGGCGTGACCCCGGACGAGTTCTCCTTGTTGTACCCCCGCGACGCATGCGGCGTCACCGCCCCACCACCCACAAGCGGACTGGGAGGAACCATCCGGAGGCGTGTGCGCGGACGCAGACGCGAGACGCCAAGACAAACGCGAGCTGCGAGGTCAAGAGGTTCGACGACAGCGACGAGGTGCTGGGCGAAGTGCGGCGTGTTCGAGAGCGCGCGTCCACGACACCATCGGAAACGGAGGGGTATGAACGGCTGTTTCGGGATTTTGGAAAACGCGCGAATCGGCACCATTTACATTTGTTCGGTCGATCGCGGGGCGCGCCATTCCGTTGTAGCGGGTCGCGTGGGTTGCCGGGATGTTCGCGCGCGCCACCCTGTTAAGGGCTCCCGCGGCCGGACTGGCGTTAGGTTTTTTGGTCTTGCTGGCGTTTTTGTCACCGGCGGAGGCGGCGAGTACCCCCGCCTCGAGATGGCGGTACCGCTCCAATGCAGATCTCGCGGCCGCGATGGACGCGTTACACGCCGGGCCGTGCTCTGGCATGAGCTCGCTTGTGAGTATCGGCACTAGTGTGAAGGGGACGGAAATCAGAGTACTGGAGGTCTCAGCAGACCCGGGCCGGACGCAAGCGAAACCCAGTTTTCTGTTCCTGGGGAACATGCACGGCGACGAACCGGTGGGACGGGAGCTTATTTTGAGGCTGGCGGAGTTAATCTGCGTCGCAGCATCCGCGAGCGGCGACGCCGATACCAAAAATGCCGACGGCGTGATCACCGTCGTGGAGCAGGGCGACGAGCATTTCCATGAAGCCGCGCGTAGCCTAGCCACCACCTCGAGGCTGTTCTTCGTTCCGTCGATAAACCCCGATGGGTTTGAAAACCGGGCGCGGAACAACGCGCGCGGCGTGGATTTGAACCGGGACTGGCCGGATCAATTTGTAAGTTTTGCCACCGGTGGTACGGATGAGGGCTCGGGTGGTAGTACTACTAAGGGCTCGGGCGGTAATAATGAGGGCGCCACGACTTCCACCCATGGGGACTCCACCACTAGCACTACTTTTGGGTCTTCCACTGTCCTCTCTGAAACCGGCGGCGGTTGGATGGCTGACTTACCACACAAGAGGCAGCCCGAAACCGCCGCGCTGATGAAGCTGTCGCGCACACTAAACGCAACAGCGGGACTGAACTTCCACGAAGGCGCCGTGGTGGCGAACTACCCGTGGGACGCGAAAGACGGCTCGACGAAGGTACGTGTTGCATTTCCCAAATCCCAATACTGTTTGCCCATACACGACTGACACTTTTCTTTAAAACCCCAAAGCGGTCGGTATACGCGCCGGCGCCGGATGACGCCACGTTCAAGCGCCTCGCGTCGGCGTACGCGAACGGGCACCCCCAAATGCACCACAGCAAGGAGTTCCCAGGCGGCATCACCAACGGCGCGCAGTGGTACCCCCTCTGGGGTGGGATGCAGGACTGGCACTACCTCCAGACGCAGACGCTGGATATAACAATCGAGGTGAACGACGAAAAGTGGCCGAAGGAGGGCGAGCTGGGGAAAATCTGGAGGGAACACGTGGGGGGGATTTTCGCGTGCGCCTTGATGGCGACCCGGGGCGCGGTGAAAGGCTTCGTCCGGGACGCGGCGTCGAACGAAGCGCTGCCTACTGCTGTGCTGAAAATAGAAGGGGTGGACATCGCCTTCGCGCCCAACGCCCTCGGGTTTTTCGCGAGGCCGGTTTCGGGAAATTCCGAAAAAGATGCCGGAAAAAACTTCGCGGTAACGGTAACCGCATCCGCAGACGGGTACACATCGGTGACGGAAACCGTTTCAGTACACCAGGTCGAGGGCGGGGAGGTTGTTTTCGCGCTTCGGAAAGGAAGTGGCGGTGGTGGAGGGAATTTTGGGTCTTCGCGCGACGACGACGGTTTGGAGGACGATCTGTTCGGTTCGCCGACGCCGACTCGGCGCGACCCGGCGACCGTTCGAGGTTTAGCAGCTACCGTCGGAGGCCCACACCGGCATCCCGAAACCACGTGGGGAGCCGCCGCGTTCGTAGTTCTCGCGGTGGCCGCGACGGTGCGCCGGCGACGCGCGCGTTTGGGGCGCGGGCGGGGAGTCGTGAGAGTAGAGGGTGTGTAATACGCGCGAGTTTTCTTTGCTCTTTTGCAATCAGCGTGAGTTTCTTTTTCTCTAAAAGCAATCACGACGAGTGCGTAACGTTCGCGCGTAACCAACGCATCATATCCTCTTTTTCATCTACCGTTTCATCATCCTGAGGCTCGCCTCGACATCGCCTCGACCTTCAAACTGGCACCCGTTCAAGAGCGCCCAATTCAATGTCTCGATGTGTCCGCCCCGGTGCGCTTCAGCGCACGTGTCCCCGTCCCACGAGGCCGATGAAAATGCAAAACGTAAAAACTGATCGGCGTTTTCGCGTTCGACCGCAGTGACTGACCGGAAGCGACGTGACTTTTCCAGTCAACCTCTGTCGTTCATCGTGACCTGAAATGCGATTTCTGTAACACCACTTACAACAATCGATAATCTCGGTCGTGCCGTCGTCCGCGATCGCACAACGCGCGTCGGGAGCGCACGGTGGACGTATATCCGCCCGTGGCTGCTCCTCTGACCGGCACGTCGAAGCGAGACGCGGGAGAACACGGTGAGCACCGCGCCCGTGTCACGCACACCACACGCGCACTGCGTGACGTGCGCGTTTGGAGTTGAAATTGCCGTCGTTGCTTGAAGGTGCCGGTCGAATCCTCAGGATCCGGCCCGAGAGACACCACCATGGTGCTCGGGGGCGTGCTTCGTTCCGTGGCTGGGTGGAAGGCGGATAAGTACCAGTTCGAAGTCACGATTCACAGCGCGTATAACTTGTTACCGGGTACGAAGGCGTTGCAAGTGGTTTGGAAGCGAGGCACGAAGCAGACGAGCACCAAGCCGGTGAGGGCGCAGCGAGGGGAGGCGCTTTGGGACGAGAACCTTTCCCTGGTGTGCACGATGTTCGTTAACCCCAAGACTTCAACCTACGAACCCAAACCAGCGGTGTTCGTGGTGAAAGAAATGTTGGACGCGCCGTTGAAGGAACGCGTCTACGCCGAGGCGGTGGTGGATCTGCTTGAGTTCGCGATGCAGCCAGGTACGTGTTTGCGCGTTTCCCAAATCTTAACACCGTTTGCCGATTGTCCGGAGTACAAGTAAGTACTCATACACGCGGCCTTACAAGACTGAACCTTTTCTCATTTTTCACAAAGGGCGGACGATCAAGCGCACGCTCCCTCTGGCAATTGGCAAGAAGACGCTTCCCACGCACATCATCTTCTCGGTGAAGGCCACGCCGTTACGGGAAGGGGTGGCGCTTTCCGAAGTTTCGTCCAACGTCTCAATCGCGGACCTCATGGAGGTTGAGGACCTGGCGGAGGAAAGGGACGATGAGACGCGCACGTTCGAGCAGCACGCCGCCAGGCGTGAACAGACGCAAGCCACCTCGAAATCCAAGACCATCACTACCACCACCACGACGCAAGGGTACGTTGACCAAACAACTGGCGAGTTCAAGGAAACAACTCGAAACAGGGAACAGGTGGTGAAACAAGCCATGGACAGCACGATGACTGGCGAGCAGAAAATCGCATTCGCGGCGCTCGAGGCGCGGCGCGAAAACGCGAGCGCGATGGAGAAGGGCGTCTTGGCGCTGCGGGATTCGCTTGTTGACCCGTTAACGGATTTCACGTTAACGGAAAAACACGGTTTGGACGATGACGAGTTCGCGGACGACGACGACAACTCAGGGGACTTGGTGCCAATTTCGGTTGTCGCGAACACGGGACGCCAAGCGGGGCGATACCTCCCCCCGGTTCTGTACGACGATGACGTTTACGCCAAGGCTGGTTTCGCGGTGGGGTTGAACGAGCGGAGAGACCCGCTTTTAGATGTCACATCCGGGCTCGCCTTCGACGGCCACCTCGGGGTCACCGGGCCGACTCGGATTCTGGTTGGCCGGGTGTGCAAAATAAACGTCCGAGCCGCCGATCACTTCGGGAACCCGCGGAGCGTGGGGGGGGATTCGGTGTTTGGCGTTTTGACGTCGCCCGACGGCGTCGACGTCGACGACCACGACGAGCTATCACACGTCAACGTCACCGACCACGGCGACGGCACCTACGGTTTGGAGTTCACGTGCACCTCCCAAGGTGTGTGGCTGCTGCGGCTGAAGTTCAACAACCGGTTCTCCAATCAGACGCACGAGATGATCGTGTCGTACGGACCGCTTGTGCACACGGACCTGGTCGTGCAGCCGCCAGTCGGTCCTTTTCTGTGCGGCGGGTACACGGACGTGTTGGTTCGGGTGAAACACCCGGAAGGGGGGCGGGTTATGTCCGGAGCGGAGGCGTTTTCCGTCAGGGTGGTGTCGCCGTCCGCGATGTCCATGTCCGTACCGTTGGAGCTGGAACCAGGCGCCACCACCGCGATCGCCACGGTGTGCTGGCCCGAAGTCGGCGAGCACTCCGTGAGCGTCACCTTGGACGGCGCGCTTCTTCCGAAGTGCCCAATCGCGGTCACCGTGTTGCCGGAAGACATCTGCCTCGCCGCGTGCCAGATCCAAGGCGCGGGGACGAACAGGGCGGTGGCTGGCGAACGAAGGTACGGCCTTGATCCTTTCCCAAATCCCGCCTACGCGATTGCCCATACTCGTCCTGCGAAGGGACGGTCATTACCTCCGCGGATTGTCCGCCCGTACTACGTAACACACATCACGAAAGACTGACACTTTGTTTTACCTATCGTAAGCTCGTTCGTGGTGGAGGCGCACGACGCGCGGGGGAACCGGCTCACGAAAGGCGGCGCGCCGCTGGGCGTGGTGTTGCGGTCGCTGGCGGACCAAGCCAGCGGCGCGACTTCTCGGGGCCAGATTCTTGATTACGGCAACGGCGCGTACGAAGCGTCGTACACCTTGCGCATCGCGGGTCCGTTCGAAGTCGCCCTTGTGTTGGCGGGGGAGGAGCTCGTGATGAAGGTAAGTATTTCCCATTTACCATATTCCGCCGACTGAATGCCCATACGAGACTGACACTTTATTTTTTATTCAGGGTACTTGTGAACCAGGCGCCGCCGTTGTTACCGGGTGCGTTTTACTGGGCGACGCCGTGCTCGACTTGGAAGTCGGTACCAAAGGCCGGTTCGCGGTGGAACGAAGAGACGCGTACGGTAACCGCGCGCCTTCGAGGCAAGGCCAACTCCAGCTGCGGTGCGCGGTGGACGGCCCTGGGAACGCGGAGACGCACGTGGTGGACGGCGCGGACGGGCGGAGCGACGTGGTGGCGTCCGCCGAGGCGGCGGGGCGGTATTTTCTCACCGTGGTGGGCGGGGACGACCAGACCCCGGTGCCAGGCTCGCCGTTCGAGCTCGTGTGCTACCCCGGGAGCGCGCACGCGAACAAAAGCGTGACCTCCGTGTACGGCGCCTCACTCGCGTCACCGGACTCGGACGTCCTCACCGCCGTGGCTGGGGACGAAATCACAATCACAGTGGCGCCGCGGGATTTCTTCGGGAACCAAACCGTGTTCGGGCCGGGCGCGCGGGTGGTGGTCACCGCGGTGGGCGGGCCGGGGGGGGTTGAAACAAAGTTCACGGACAAAGGAGGCCCGCGAGCGGAAGCCACCACCGCGGGCGTCCTGAACGCCGCCGGGTCCTACCTGCTTTCCGCCTTCGTCGCGGTAAGGGCCTTTCCCACCCAACACGTTCCGCCGTCGCGATTGCCCATACTCGTACCAGAAGGGACTATTACCCTGACTGTTTACTCATACACATTACGAGAGACTGACACTTTTCTTTTCACAATCAGGACGAACCCCTCGCCGGGTACCCGCGTATTTTGCAAATCGTCCCCGGAGGTACCGACCCGCGGCGGTGCGTTTTGTTCGGCGAAGCGCTCGGGGGCGTGGATTGCGGGAAACCGTGTTCCATGACCATGCACGCGGCTGACCGGTTCGGTAACTTGAGGGCGACGGGCGGTGACGTGGTGGATTTGTCCGTCCTCGCGCCCGACGGCCGCACCGTCGTCGCCGCGTCCCTCACCGACCACGCCGACGGCACGTACGGTGCGGCCTTCGCACTATCCCTGGCCGGGGTTTGGGGGCTACAGCTCGTTGTTAACGGCCGAGGAGGAAGAACAGACGTCTCCGAGATCACCGCGAACTTTGGGCCGTGCAAAGCCCGGGACTGCGTGTTCACCGGGTTCGGGATGGACGGTTTGGAAGGTATCACCACGCTGAGCACGTCGCGAGTCGTGATTTCCCCGGCCGCGTACGAAACCGCGGGCCGACGGATGTCCGGCAAGGAATCAATCGGGGTCCGGGTTTTGACCCCTTCGGGAGGAATAAGCGCCGTGGAGCTGCAATTCATCCGCGGGCGGTACGAAGGGTCCTACCGGTGGACCCAGCCCGGGTTGCACACCGTTTCCGTGTCCCTGGACCAAGAAGCGGTGGTCGGCTCGCCGTTCACCGTGGAAGCCCTCGCCGCGCTTCCCGAAATAAGAGAACTCGAATCAATGAGCACACGCGATATCAACGACATTCTTCAGAAACTGGACCCGAACGCCTCGGCGCAGGCCCTGGCGACGCTGCCTCCCAACCAAGCCGCGGAGGCGCTCAATGGGCACGCCCCCGAAGCCATGGCGCGCATGATGAACGGCATGTACCCCAGCGCCACCGCGCAGATCCTCGCCGCGCTTGACACCAACACCGCCGCGAGCGCGGTGAGCGCGATGAGCGAGGAAAAGGCGAGGGAGGCTTTGGCGGCGATGGCGCCTGGTGACGTCGCCGCCATCACCCGCGCCATGTCACCCGGCGACATGAGGGGCAAGGCTGACGTCATAGCGCGGACGCTTCTTGATATGTCCGAGGAAGACGCAGACTCTGTGTTGGCTGCAACGATTGGTTCCATGGGCGATGGGGACGACAAAAGCGACGCCACGGGCGTGGGCGCGGTTTTGGAGAAAATGCCACCCGCGAAAACCGCGCGCGCGCTTTTTGGGTGTTCCGCGGAAAAACAAGCCAAAGTGCTGGGTGCGATGTCCGGCGACGCCGCCGCGGCTGCGCTGGAAGCGATGCCGGAAGAAGCGCGTCTCGCCGCGCTGGGCGCCATGAACGACGCCGCGATACGAAACCTCACCGCCGGCCTAGGTGCGGGGCTTTCCCAATCACCACTCTCCGCCTCCCTGATCGGCCCGATTACCACGACTGTTTAGTCATACACAGTACGAGAGACTGACCCTTTCTTGTTAATCGTACAAGGCGCGGCGTACGAGGATGATAAAAACCTCCCCGCGGCGGAGCGGTCTCGGCGCCGCGCCTCCGCGGCCAAGAGATCCGCCGCGCTCGCGCCGGCGTTGGCGAAGATGCACCCCGGATCGCTAGCCTCTGCTCTCGCGGACGCGGACGCCGTGGAGCTGGCGGGAACGCTGCACGCGCTTCTCGGCGAGCCCGCGGTGAAGCAAGGCGAGGGGTGGAAGTTGGGCATCGACTTTGGAACTTGGGGAGGCGGCGGGAAGGATAAAAGCGCCGCTGCCGCGTTGCTACGCGCGCTTCCCAAGGGTAAACAAAAAGAAACCGCGCTCGCGTTGCTGAAGGGGTGTCCCCCGGGAACCGCTGGGGCGATTCTCAATGATTTCGTTGGCGAGGAAATCGCGGCGATGCTCGCCAACGCGTCCGCGGATACGCACGCCAAGCTTTTAGCTGAACTAACGCGGGAAGACCCGGACAAGGCCGCCGCGTTTCTCGCCGCGCTTTCTCCCGAGAAAGCAGGCGCCGCGTTATCGCTCGTCGTGGCCGGCGCCAACGACGGCACGGGGGCGTTTGGTTTATCGGAAGCGGAACAGTTCAGCCTGTTCGGCAAAGCCCCCGTTTCGGCGCTCGAAAATGTCCAACCTCCAACCGCCCTAGGCACCATGTGCGCCAGCGCCCTGACCCCATCGCAGGCCGCGGAGGTGTTAGGGAAGCTGTCGCCGAGCGCCGCCGCGGCCGCGCTGGAGGGCATGTCCGGGGAAGAGGTGCGGCAGGTGCTCGAGGCTTCCGCGGCCGCCAGCTCCGCGGCGGGGCGGCCGATCGCGGACACCCCGTTGGTGGCAGCCATGGTGCCGTATATGCACTCCCTGGACGCCGCGGGCGCGGCGGCGATGATCGAGTCCATGCCGCCTGACATGGCCGTCGGGGTGATGATGAACACCCCCGAGGTAAGTAATTCCCACCCACCACATTCCACCTCCCTGATTGCCCATACAAGACTGACATTTCTTATTTTACAATCAGGACCGGTGTTCCGCGATTTTGGCGCGAACAAAAAACAGCGCGCTCAAGGAACGCGTGGCGAACCGAGCGAACCTGCACGTCCCGTCCTGCGACGTCGTGTTCCCCACCCTTGGTTCGAACTGGCGCGCACGGCGAATTGAGGAAGACGTCCAACCACCTGCTGTGTCCACTAGCGACGTTTCGCCACTGAAACGCGCCGTCGCGGGTGAGGCTTTTTCTTTCAAAGTTATCGCCAGGGAAGGCGGCGGCGCGCGGATCGCGCACGGCGGCGCGCGACTGGTCGCCGCGCTGCGGGCCCCGCCGAACACCACGAAACAGCCAGGGCGGCACGGCGTGGGAGGTGAACCCGTAGCGGTGCGTGACCTCGGGGACGGGTCTTATGAGATTTCGTTCCACCCGATTGTGAGCGGCGAGAGAATCGTGGTGCTCACGAGCGGCGGCGGTGGCGGCGACGCCAACGCCAACGCGCGCGAGGTGACCGTCCCGGTGGACGCCGCCGAGCCGGTGGTGAGCGCGACTGTTTTCGATACAAAAGGTTTGGGGGACTGGCGCGCGGGCTCAGCGGGAATTCTGGCGGTCAGGATGAAGGACCGGTTTGGTAACGACGTCAACGCGGAGCACGGGTTGTTTGAGTTTGAGGGCCGGGCGAGCGGGCCGGGGGGGGTGACGGTTAGCAAAACCGCCGACCCGGCAACCGGAGGGACGCAGTTTCACTTCAAAACCACGGTTTCCGGGATTTACAAACTCAGCGTGACGTGCGTTGATACGGGCGAGACGCTCCCTGGGATGCCCGTTGAGGCGGTTTTGAAAGCGGGGAAGATTTCGCACGTTGGGTGTACCGCGTCGCTGCAGACGCTAACGGGGGCGACGAAAGGCCCGGGCGCGAGCGCCGCGGCGTTCGGAGTCGCAGTGGCCATGGCGGGTGAGGAAATCACAGCGTTGTTTGACGCGCGGGACCGGTTCGGGAACGCCACGGTTTGGAGTGGCGAAAACGCCACGGTGGTGGCGCACGGCCCGGGGCACAAACCAACAGACAGGGCGTTCGACGTCGTTGATGTCCGGGGCGGACGAGCCGGCTTGCGAGGCATCCTCCCAAGAGCGGGCTCGTACACCGTGGCGGTGTCCGTGGATGACATCCCGTGCGCGTGCTCGCCGCTTGTGTTACACGTGTACCCCGGGCCTTGTGAAACCTCGCGGGCGACGATCAAGGGCGACGCGCTGAGCGGGGTGCTTCGAGGGACGGGCGCCCGGGTTTTGGTGCAGGTACGTATTTCCCACCCAACACATTCCGCCTCCCTGATTGCCCACACGAGACTGACACTTTCTTTTTTACAATCAGACCGAGGACAAGTTCGGCAACAACTGCCACGCCGGCGGGGACCAGGTTGACTTGGCGCTGCAAGGCCCAACTGGTACGCGAGCCAGCGCCGTGGACGTGGTGGATCACGGCGACGGCACGTACGGGTGTTCCTTCGTGTGCCCCACCGCTGGGCGGTGGATCGTACAAGCCGTGGTGAACAGCCGCGTGGCGAAGGAAAGCACCGTGGAGGTGATCGCTACGTACGGACCTTTACAAGCCAGCGACGTGGTGTTACGGCCCGGCCCGGGAGTCGGCGACCGCGCCACCTGCGGCGCCGTGCGGGACGTGTACCTGCAGGCCCTGGAGTACGACAGCACCGGCAGGGGCATGTCCGGCCAGGAAGCCGTGAGCATCCATTTGTTGACGCCGTCGGGGGCGTCGCACGCCCTAGCCGCGGGGTTCGCGGAACGCGGGAGCCGGTACCGCGCGAGCGTCCGGTGGTGGGAAGTGGGAAGGCACGAAATCGTAGCCACCGTGAACGGCGAGCCCGTCGTGGGGTCACCGCTGGTGGTGGAGGTTGACGCGCAGGAAATGAGCCTGCCAATGTGCCGTTTGTCCGGGCAAGGCCTGGCAGGCGCCGTGTCGGGCGAGCGCGCGGTGATTTTAGTGGAAGCCCGCGATGCGAGGGGCAACCGTTTGTTCCAGGGAGGCGCCGCGATGGGGGTCGCCGTGCGCGTGGGCGGCGAAACCATGCGGGGCAAAGTCGTGGATTGCGGCGACGGGACGTACGAAGCTTCGTATGTGGTGGAGAAAGCCGGGCCGTACGAGGTGAGTTTGTTTCTTGGCACGGAAGCCACTACGTTCCGGGTGACGTGCGAACCCGGCAAGGTGGATTACGGAAACTGTAAAGTAGAAGGCGCGCTGCACAGCCGGTGGGTGTGTGGCAAGCAACTCGCGCTCGTGGTGAGCAGGAGCGACCGGTTCGGGAACCGGGTTCCGCGACGAGAAGGCCTGGCGCCGTTCCACGGCGTGGGCACCGGGCCGGGAAAGGTGACGTGCGAAACCCTGGAGCTGGGGAACGGCGCGTGCGAGCTGCGGTTCCTGGGGACCGTCTCTGGGGTGTACAACGTGAGCGTGTGCGTTGACGACCAGCCGGTTGGGGTGGAGACAGCTTCTTTGGAAGAACTTGAGGATGACGAGTACGACGAAAACGGCGACGTTTTGCCAAGGTCCTTACACCAAGCCAAAGCCTCTGTGAACTCGTTCCAGAAACCGGCAGCGCAGGCGAAGCAGGTGAGCGGCGTTTTGGGCGCCACCGTCGCGCGTGCGAACCTGGGCGGGCTGTTTGGCCGAACCATGTTCCCCTTGCCAGGCGGGCAGTTCGACTTAACAATGTCGCCCGGTACGGCGGACCCCGCGGCGTGCGACGTGTTAGTAGTGGGCGCGTCGAAGGTACGTGTTGCGCGTTTCCCAAATCCCGCCGCCACGTTTCTGCCGCCCCGTTCGTGACGTCCACCGCGGTCATTCAAAGGAAGTGCACTACACACAGCACATACGCACTGTTTTACCTCTAACGCGCCTGTGACTGTTCAGACCGATTACCCTGACTGTTGATCAGGCCATCGTCCAATACATCGCGATATACAGTAAGACTGACACTTTCTTTTATTCATCGGAAGCAAAACGAAACCTGGGTCACCGTGGCCGGGGACGAGATTTTAGTGAAGGTCCTTGCGAAGGACCGGTTCGGAAACGAAACGCACTGGAACGAGGGCGCGAACGTCACGGTTGAGGCGAGAGGGCCGGAGTTTGTTGCTTTTTCGGTGACTGGCGCGACTGGCGTCAAGGCTGATTACTTGGCGCGGATGGTGCGCGCCGGGACGTTTGAGTTGCGGGTGATGGTGGACTCGCTCGCCGCGTGTTGGCGAGCGGTTCAGGTGGTCGCCGGCCCGACCTACGCCAATCGGTGCAAAATCTCCATGGAAGGTCTGAAGAACCTGCACACGGGCGACACGTGCCGTTTAACCCTGAAAGCCGCGGACCAGTACGGCAACTTACGTCTAGACGGCGATGACGCGATTCAGCTCACCTTGGAAGGCCCCGGTGGGGCGTTCGCGCGGGCGGTACAAGTGGTGGACCACGCGGACGGAACCTACGCCCTGGAGTTCATAACCCCGATCGCGGGCCGGTGGAACATGAGCGCCCGGATCAACGGCAAGCCGTGCGTATTTCCCAGTCACCACATTCCGCCGACTGATTGCCCATCTCGTACCAGAAGGGACGGTTACCTCTGACTGTTCAGACCGATTATGGTGACTGTTGTCCATACATCGTCCAATACACGCGATATACTCGTACCAGAAGGGACTATTCCCTCTGACTGTTTGTCCATACATCGCGATATACAAGACTGACACTTTGTTTTTTCCCAATCAGGTGCGTGGAGGGCGGGATTTCCTTCACCGTGGCGTTTGGCACCCTCACCGCGGAGGAGGCGGTGGTGCACGTCAGGCGGTTTGCGGCCGGTACGAGTGGGGCGAACCGGGACGAGGAGGAGGAGGATTTCGAAACGGAGGATGAAGAAGTCCTACCTTCTGACTCAGGAGTGACTCCCCCGCGAAACAAACGCACCCACGCGAACCGCCGGGACGGGGTGTACGAGTGCGGCACGGTGTCCGAGCTGGTCGTGGCGGGGGTTGGTTTCGGCGAGAACGGCCGGGTGATGACCGGTTTGGAGGCGGTTACCGTGCGTCTTTTGCAACCAGGGGGTACGCAAGAGGCCCTGCCGTGCGTCCTGTCGAAAGACATGACCCACTACGTAGCGCCCATTCGGTGGCTTCACCCGGGCGAGCACGCCGTGAGCGTTTTGATTGACGGCGTGCGCGTGGGCGGGACCCCGATTCGGGTGCGGGCGGAGGGAATCGAAATCGGTCTGTCAATGTCCGTTCTGGAACTTGAAGGCGTGGGTAAGTGCGTGGCTGGTGAAACCGCGTTTATTCGCCTAGTCGCGAGGGACCACGGCGGGAATCCGGTGTTACGCGGCGGCGCGCCGTTGCTGTTGGAAGCGAGGGTGCCGGGTGAAGACCCGGTCGCGGGGACGGTCACCGACCACGGCGACGGGACGTACGAGTTTTCGTATTTAGTGGAAAAAGCCGGGCCCCTGGAAGTCGCGCTGGTGTTAGCGCGAAAAAACAACCCCACTGTCCGGACGTTGCAAGTCGTCTGCTTCGCAGGGCCCATGGAGCCTTCCGAGTGCCGCGTGGACGCGGGTAAACTTATGCTGCACTGGCCCGCGGGCGACCCCGCGGTGGTCAGAGTCACGCGCAAGGACGTGTTTGGCAACCCCACGCGGAACGCCGGTACCAGGAACCGCGTCAGCGCCGAGGTCGTCGGCCCGGGGGTGTGCGACTGCGAAGCCGTGGAGCTCGGGGACGGGACCTGTGAGCTGCGCCTGCGAGCGGGCGCGGCGGGGTCGTACGACGTGTCAATCGTCGCGCTGGCGATGCCCAACCCGCAAGGCGTGGAACCCGTGGAGGTTGGGCACTTCACCGCGGAGGTCGCGGCCGGGCCGACGTTCCCGAGCGCGTGCGTCGCGCGAATCGCGCTTTTAGTCGCGGACGGCGACGGCGGCGTGGTGGAGGAGAGCTTGGGGGAACCAGACGCGGACGTCACGCTGCCCGCCACGGTCATGGCGGGCGACCGGGTGTTAGTGTACGTCCTGCCAAGGGACGTGGCGGGGAACAAAACGCGGTGGACGGGGGGCGAGCGCATCGCGGTCGCCGCGCGCGGCCCCGCGGAGACGCCCTTCGAACCCCTAGACACCGTCGGCGCCTTCGCCGCGACCCTGACCAGTGCAGGTACGGCCTTGGTCCTTTCCCAAATCCAACGGCCACTGTTTGCCCATACTCGTACCAGAAGGGACGTCTTCCCTCTGCCCTGACTGTTTGTCCATACATCGCGATATACAAGACTGACACTTTCTTTGTTTGGTATCAGGCGCATACTCCGTCGCCGCGCTCGTGGGCGACTGCGCCGCCGCGGGGTGGCCGCGGACGCTACAGGTGGTGGCGGGGCCTTGTGACCCTGATACGTGCGTCGTGTCCGGGGACGCCCTAGGGAACTGCGCCACGGGCAAGCCGTTGTCGCTGCTTGTAAGAGCCACGGACCGGTTCGGGAACCCGCGGTCCATGGGAGGGGACATGCTTGAGCTCTTCGCGAAGCCGCTGCGGCGCGGAGGGGAAGCGGGGGGCGCGCGCGTGGACGCGGACGTCACGGACAATACGGACGGCACGTACACATGCGTGGTAACCCTGGACGAAGCCACCCGGCACGACGTGCACCTCAACATAAATGGGTTGTCGGACAAAGAGTCGCGTTATTTTTTGGTACCGCAGCTCGCGCCGCTAAGCGCGAACGAGTGCGTCGTCAGGGGCGTCGGCGCCGACGGCGACCCGGTGCTTTGCGAAACCACGTTGACGTACGTGCAGCCCGCGAACCCTATTCGCGTGATGAGCGGCAGGGAGGCGGTCACGATGGTGGTACACACCCCGTCAGGGCTGGCGTTCAACAACCCCGTACTGTTCAACGCCGAGTTCAGACGGTTCGAGTCCCCCGTGTACTGGGTGGAAGCGGGCGCGCACTCCGTGGCGGTTTCAATCGAGGGAAACCCGCTGCCGGGGTGTCCCTTCCTCGTGACGGTGCGGGACCCGGAGGATGAGAACCTCGGGGAAGAATTCGACGATACGAAAACGAAAACGGGATCCTCCAATACTCGCAGCACATCCAAAACCACCGCCACATCCACGTCCACCACCACCACCACCAAGAACGGGGTTATCTCCAAACACGTGCGGCGAAAAGAGTGGGTGGACGAGACGTATGTGGACGAAACCGGCGTGGAACGTACGCGGCGCGTGCGAGTCGCCGGCGCCGGTGACGGCGACGAATACGACGAAAACGACGGGTACGACTCCGGCGACTCCAAAGCATCCAGAAGCTCGCGCAGGTTTGAGTTCGGCGGCGGCGGTTTGAAACCCAGCGCCGCGGCTTCTGAACGCGCGGCGCGGTCGCTGAGCGGCATGTCCGCGAAAGTCGCGTCGCAGGCGCTTGCGGATATGCGCCCTGCCGCCGCTGGGGCGGTGCTGGCACGCATGGACCCGCAAACAGCGGGGGGCGTGGTGGACGCGATGTCCCCGTCAGTCGCGGCAGGTGCGGTTTGCGCCATGGACGCGTCCGAGGCGATCGCGACCCTGGCGCAGTGCTGCAAGGAAACCCGAGTTGCGGTGCTGGAAGCCATGACCCCGCCCGCGCTCGGGGCGTACCTCAGCGCCATGTCCGCGGACGGCGCCGCGGATATTTTGCGCGAGCTTAATTTGCGGTGGTCCAACGCGGGGGTGGAACACATGGTGCCACGGCCTGCGGCGTGCGCGCTGTCCCGTTTACCGGGCGACCGGTTGCTGGAGGCGCTGGTGGGCATCACCTCAGTTCAAGCGGCGGCGGTTTTAGAAGCGCTGTGCGAGGAAAACCCGGACATCGCGAACGGCCCTTCGCTCGCCGCGGACGCGACCACCGCGCTGTGCAAGCGGTCGCCTGATACGTGCGCCGCGCACGTCGGGGCGATGGTTGATGTGGCGATGCGGGGGAGCGAAAGGGGCATTCCCAACAGCGGAAGGGCGGTGGCGCACCTCTTCGCGCGTTTGCCACAGCACGCGCAAGGCGCCGTGTTAACCAGGCTCAGCGCCACAAAAGCGGCGTACCTTGTTTCGTGGCTCGGGCCGAAGCGAGGGGCGATCGCGATGGCCGCGGCGGTCGCCGAGGGCGGCGGCGCCGCCGGCAACGCCTTCGCCGCGGCGACTGTGGAAGCCCTGGAGCTGATCGGGTTCGAGGGATCGGACACCGGTGTTTCTGGGGGCGCTGGGGGTGGTGGCAACACGGGAGGCGCCGCCGCCGCCGCTTTGTTAGCGGCGATGTACGCCGAGGACCCCGAGTCGGCGTCCGGCGCGCTGGGCGCGCTGGACCCGGCGCTCGCCGCCGCCGCCGCCGCGAACGTCCCCCCGCGGGTCGCCGCGGCGATTGCGGGCTTGGTGAAGGACCCCACCGTGGTGGCGGCGATGCTTGAAGAGATGCCTCCCGATAAAAGAGCGGTCATGCTCATAAAGATGGACCCGGACGCCGCAGCCGCGGCGGCGAGCGCGATGGACCCGGGGCTCGCGGGCGAGGCCATGGAAGCGGCGCAGCGCGCCGCGCTGTTGGGCGGCGCGGACGCGGAGGCGTTCGTGGACAGGGAAGGGGGCGGGTGGTTCGGTCCTGGCGGAGGCGTCGCCGGTATGCACGGCGACGGCGGCGAAGGCTTCGTCGGAGCCGGTGCTGGAAGGCGCAGCGGTCGGGGCTTGGGTGCTGGTGCGGGTGGGCGCGGCGTCGGCGGCTTTGGCGACAAAGACGGCGACGGCGTCGGCGACCACGGGTACGCCGGTGACGCGGCGAGCGACGTGAGTTCTCGATTGACCGCGATGCTTTCCCGTATGGACCCTTTCGCGGCGGCGCAGGCGGCGTCATCAATGGACCCTGATGTCGCCGCCGCGGCGCAGGCGATGCTGCCTCCCGACAAAGCCGCGGCGATGATCGCGTCTGGAGGGCTAGACGCCGCCGCCGCCGCCGCGATGCTGGACAAACTCTCGGTGGACGCGGCGGACCGCGTGATGGCGGCTTTGCCGCCAAACGTCGCCGAGCGAACCGCCGCGCTGGTCGGGCGCGACGAGATCCGAGCGCGTGCTGCGGCGCGCGCCGTGGTGCACCTGGAGAGTTCCTTCGTGTCAGGCCGCGGCGCTGAAACCTGCGTCGCGGGTGTGGAGGGCGTGGTTGTTCTTGAATCCGCGAACCCGGGCGGCGGCCGGTTAACCCGGGGCGGCGCGCTGCTCGTCGCCACGATGTACCCGCTGGTGGCCGCTTTTGACGAAAACGGCACCCCGGCCGAGAGTGACCCCAAAAAAGGTTTCCTGGACCGAATCGACATCACCGGTGTTCCAACCGAAGCGGTCTCCACGGACTTGGGAACCGGCGCGTACGAGATTCGGTACACGGTTAAGAAAGCCGGCCGGTACCACCTCACGCTCACGACGGCGGGGCAGTCGAGGACGTGTGTCGTTTCAATCGCGCCGGATGTGCTGGACCCCACCAAGTGCTTGGTGGAACCCCCAAGCGCGACCACACCGAAATGGCGCTCCGGCGAAACGTTGGAGCTCAAGGTGCGGTGCCGGGACCGGTTCGGGAATACCGTGTATGGAACGTCTTTCGCCGGCGGCGGCGCGGGCTACCACCAGTTAAAACTCACCACCAGTACCTCCGCGACGCGCGGGCAAACGGTGAACCGGCGCGACAAAGCGGCGGACGCGGCGACGCTTTCCGCGCGGGGGAAGTTAATAGCGTCGCGAGAGGCGGACGCGGCGGGAACGTTGGTGGTCGTGGCGGACGGCGACGGACCGGGCGCGGTTGAAGCGGAGGTCGGGGTCGACACGAACCACCCGACAGCGCCTTGGCAAATCGCGCGATTCAACGCGGACGAAGCCGGAACGTACGTCCTGAGAGTGTTCGCCGCCGAGTCGCAGCGCCGGTGGTGGGGCGGCTTGGCGCGGGATGTGTTGCCGGGCGCGCCGCTCACGGTAACCCTCGCACCAGCCGCCCCGGACAGGGCGAAGTGCGTGGTGACGCTTACGGGCGCGAAGGAGCGCCCGGGGGGTATGCTGGTTGCGATGGCGGGAAGAGAGGCCACCGTCGCGGTGTTCGCCAGGGACAGGTTCGGCAACCCCACCACGTTTGGCGGTTTCGGGGACGAGGAATCAAGGGAGGACGCGTTGGCGAACGACGCGACGTCGCGCGTTCGGGTGGATGCCGTGGGGCCGGACGACGTCGCCTTCACCGCGTCGTCGGTGTCAAACATGGAGCGGCGGTTCACCGGGGCGCCCGTGAAGAGCGGGTCGTACGTCGTGAGGGTCACCGTGGGCGGCCGGGCCGTCGCCGGGTTCCCCAGGAACCTGCAAGTCGTCGCCGCGCAGACGGACCCTAATCAGTGCGTGCTCCGGGGCGACGCGTTAGTCGCGTTGGGCGGCGTCGTGGTGGGCGACGTCACGAAAGCCTCGCTTGTGGCGAGGGACAGGTTCGGCAACGCGTGCCTTGAAGGCGGCGACCGGGTGATGGTGCGTCTGTTAGGCCCCGCGGGCGCCACCGACGCGGACGTGGTGGATTACGGCGACGGCACGTACGGCCTCGCCTTCACCGTCCCGAGGGCGGGGGAGTGGCGCGCGCACGTCGCGGTGAACGGCGCCGAGAACCCCACCCCGCTCGCGCGGTTCACCGCCGTGCAAGGCCGCCTCACCGCGGGGCAGATGTGCTTGAAAGTGGTTGCGACGCAGGGCGGGGTCACAAGCGACGCGTTCGCGCTCGGGTCCGGTGTGGGTCTCGGGCGAGACGCGTTGGGCGCGAACGTGGGGTTCGGCACCGACGGCGGCGCGAAAAGCGCGGTGGCGCCCGCGGTTGGCGTGGAGACCACCGTGTACATCCAGGCGCTGGATTTCGAGCTGAGCGGCCGCGAGGTGGGGGGACGGGAACCCGTGTGTTTGCGGTTACTCAGTCCGTCGGGGGTCAGCGCGAACGTGCCGTTACGACCGAGCAAGGACCGGTCGCGGTTCCGGGCCACCGTGCGGTGGCCCGAGGTTGGCGAACACACGTTGGTCGCCAGTCTGAACGGCGACCCGGTGGTCGGGTCCCCCACGCGAGTAAGCGTCGTCGCCGCGGACGTTCATTTACCCGTGTGCCACATCAGCGGGCCTGGCGCGGGCAAGTGCGTGGCGGGCGAGCGCGCGAGGTTCGTGGTGGAAGCCCGTGATTCGCGAGGCAACCGCCTCGTCACAGGCGGCGCCTCCCTCACCCTGCAAGTGCAGGTGCCCGGGCAAGAGCCGACGCGAGGCGCGGTGCTTGATTTGGGCGACGGCGCGTACGCGGCGTCGTACGCCGTGGACCAGGCTGGGCCGTTTTTGCTTGTGCTGGCGTCGCAATCGTCAAGACTCGCGTTGGAAGGTGTGTGCGCCCCTGGACCGACGGACGTTGGAAAGTGCAGGGTTGACGTCAGCGAGCTCACGCGGCTCACCGCGGGTAGCCGCGGCGTGGCGCGAGTCATGCGAGCCGATCGCTTCGGCAACGTCGTGCCCGCCGGTCCGGACCCGCTTCCCTTTCGGGTGGAGGTGAGCGGTGTGGGGCCGGCAACCGTTGAAACCGTGGAGGCGGGGGACGGGGCGTGCGAAGTCCGGTTCGAAGCGCGGGTGGCGGGGCGATATGCACTGAAAGTGTGGAGCGGTTTAGGCCGCGAAGCAGTGTTCGGGTCGCCGTTCGAAATTAACGTCCTGCCCGGGCAAGCCGCGTCGTCGTCGTGCGTCGCCAAACTAGAGGGCGCCAAGACGCACTTCGGCCCGGGCGTGACCGCGGCGGTGGCGGGCGAACCGCTGGTGGTGAAGGTACGTGTTTGCGCGTTTCCCAAATCATAGACGACTGTTTTATCTCTCAGCTGGTGACTGTTTCTCCATACATCGCCCAATACATGACTGACCCTTTTCTTGAAACAACAACAGATGCAAGCCCGGGACCGGTTCGGGAACCCCACGGTTTGGAAGCGGTGGCAAACCCTTTCCGTCGCCGCGTCCGGGCCGCAGGAGGTATTGTTCACAGAGACGACGCGGACGGACGCGTCGAATCGCGACGGTGACGATTCCGGAAGCCGCGGGACCTTCGTGGCGCGCCTAAACCGCGCGGGCGCGTACGTGGTGTGGTGCACCGTGGGCGGGCAAGCCGTGGTTGGGTGGCCTCGTGTGGTTCAGGTCGTGCCAGGCCGGGTGGACGGCGACACCGCGACCTGGCGAGCGGAAGCGGACACCGCGGCGCTTACCAGCGAGCTCGTCGCCCGGAGTGGCAACGCATTTGGCGAGGACGGGCGGTACCAGGCAGGCGGCGACGGGCGGTACGGCGTCACTACCACCGCGCGACGATTGCAAAGCAAAAAAGGTCTCGACACCGTGGTTTCCCTGCGCAAAGAAAGCGACGGCTTGAAACAACGGCTGGCGAAGTACGAACAAGCCGCCGCGATCGTCATGGAAGCCGCCGAGGCGAGCGGGGTTGATTTGAAACGCGCCGCGCGGGACGCCGCGTTCAGGGCGGAAGCCGATAAGGGCGGGTCGGGGTCGCAAAGCAGACACACGCGGTCGCTGCGAGAGGGAGGGCACGACCAAAGACTGTGAGAGATTTGATGGAAACTGGAAAATGTATTTTTACAAAAAATGAACGCGAAGCCGTCTTTCGGCGGCGAAAAAGAAAGCGCGCGAGCGACCGCGGCGGGAACTTACGCGTCCCGTTCGCGGTGCGATAGATTTAGACTTGAAATTATCTGAAATGTGTTTAAACAGCACTGGGTGCTCCGGATTTGCGGGGCCTGGTTCACGCGCGGGCACGCCGGCCAGGCGCGATGATGACGACCTTCGGAGACGCGCTTTTGCCAAAATTTAAAAAAAAAAACGCGAAAATAACTCAAGACCTTCATCAGGGGCGCCCCCCCGCCTTCCTTCGCCTTTCCCGGGTGATCGAACCCTCCGCTTGGCCTGCTTCGTTCCCCGGCCGTCGCTTCATTTACGTAAAGTGGCTTGTTTAGACCATTATTTGAATCTCCAAAGTGCACGTTCGTCGCGAGTGAGTTTCCCTTGTGCCTTCGAGTGCGACGTGCGCACTACGAACACGCTCGCCCGCACACGCGCGTGTCCCCGCGCGCTCGACTTTCGTCGCACCCCGCCGTGTCCTCGTGCGTATTCGTTCACGGAACACGCGCGCGAACCCCCGGCCGAACCCCGCGCGCGCGCCCGTTCCCCCGACGCTTCGCGACACCCCCGTCGCATTCATCCGCGATTGCTACGCGAGTCATCTCACACATGGCGCGGGTCATCGACGCCGGGGTGTCGCGTCCCGTGTTCACGCCGTCCCGGGCGAACACAGACGCGATAGACACACTGTTGAACCAGAAGATGGAGGTACGTGCGAGTGGTAACGGAGACTCCCGACGCGGAAATCGTACCCGGACGCCCGACGCCCGAACCTCAAATCTCAATGCGTGTTCTTCGAAACGGCCAGCAGATTCGCCCGCCCCGCTCACGTCGTCTCCCCTCCCTCCCTCGCAGGCTGCCCTGGAGCACCCCGAGTTTTCCCTGGACGACATTCACATCGCGTGTCTGGACGACATGGTGGCGCAGGACGACGGGGGGCTGAGCTGGTGCGTGGTTGGGGGCAACACCCGCGCCGAGTCCGCGGCGCTGTCGCGTCACGTTCCCACCGTCGTTTCGTTTTCCTCGCCAGGTGGAGGGAAAAATTCTTTTCGACCACGCACGCAGACTTTACCGAAATTTTCGCAAATTTTCGCAAATAAGTCGGGAATTAACCCACCAAAACCCCCTTTCTTTCCTTTCCATCCCTTTCAAACCCGAAACAAACAGGCACCCCACCCTGACGTTCGCGTCGCTCCTCGAAGACGCGAACGAGACGGACCTCACGGGTGAGTTAAAGCATTCCGGTTTCGTGTCGGGGTTGTGTGGAGCACGCCAAGGGCAAGGGCAATACACTCAACACAATCAACACACCGGTGGTAACCTCGGCCCGGATTACGGTAGTAACTTCCCGACTAACTACTCACACGACCGGCGCAGTGGCGGCGCAAAGCCCCCCGGGCGCCACGGCTGGCGCAGGGACGAAGACGCCACGTTGACGTCTCTTGTCCGCGAGGTGCGGGGCTTTCCCAATCACCACGTTCCGCCTCCCTGATTGCCCATACACTGTTTACGCATACTATGGAGTACATTATTTCCAATCCCGGATACTATGGAGTACAAGTACAGGGCCTACACCTTCCCAATCCCGGATATACACGCGGCCCATACGAGACTGACCCTTTCTTGTACTCGCGCCAGTTGGGAAACAAGCGCTGGAGCGCGGTGGCGGCTTCGTTACCGAGCCGAACGGGCAAGCAGTGCCGCGAGCGGTGGAACAACCACGTGCGGCCTGACATAAAGCGCGGGACGTGGAGCTCGGAGGAGGAGTTGCTGTTGGTGAAGGCGCACGGCAGGCTGGGGAACCGGTGGGCGGATATCGCGGAGCTGATTCCGGGAAGGTGCGGGGCTTTCCCACTGAAAACGTTCCGCCTTTGCGATTGCCCAACACGAGACTGACTTTCTTTTTACACTCAGGACCGAAAACGCGGTGAAGAACCACTGGAACGCGACGGCGCGGCGCAAAGACGCGCCGGTGCAGAACAAAGACGGCACGTCCGTGGTGTTACGGGAACACCTGTTACGCACGAAGTGCGGGGACCCGAACCTTGAAGTGGTACAGGTTACCGTGGGGGGGGTGAGCGCGCGGGACATCGCGGCGAGGCTGGCGGAGATTGAAGAACAAACACGGGGACGGGGGGTGCGCGTTGGTGTCGACGACGCGAGGGACACGTCGCCGGTCGGGGGTCAACGCGCGGCGCCTCCAGGGTCGCTCGATTTTGATGAGAGCCTGGCAGACCGCGACGTGACGCACGAAGTCGGGTCTTTCGAGCGGTTTGTTTCGCCGCAACACAAGCGCTTGAAGCGCTCGGTGGGCGGCCCGGTTGGCTCCGTCGCGGCGCGCGGCACGGGGTGGAAAGGACTTCACACGGCGGCGTCGATATCGCTCTCCATGCAGCGGTCGCTCACGCACGTCGTGCCGAGCGGCGTTGGGGATAACTCCGGCGACGACCGGGCGGGTGGGAAAGCGACTTTTGCGACGGCGACACACGGAAGTGCGTTGTTCGGCGCGAAATCGGATGTATCGCTGGACGAAAAGCAGAGCAAAGGCGTGAAGCGAAGCCCGTCGTCCTCCGCCACGACGCTTCCCGATTTCGGAGCACCTTTGACGAAAAAGGACGCGCTCCGCGGCGCGCACGCCAAACAACGGGGAATCGCCGTTTCCGCGCGTCCCCGAGATGCGCGAATCGCGCCAATCGTCGCGGTCGCGGCGCCTGCCGCGCGCGCCTCCGTGGAACTCGCAACGCGCGGCACACACTCGCCAAATGGCGTGTGCGGCACGAAAACGGGAACGTCTTCCTCGGACGTTTCTAAAAACGACGTTGGCGATACCGACGGTGCCGCCCCGTGTCGTGGGTCGCGGGACAAGAAAGACCAACGCGCTTCGTCCAGCGGCGACACGCACGACGGCTCGTCCTCGGTGCCTGGAGATGACGACTTGATGATGGCGTGCATGAGGCGCGTGCGCGCGCAGAAAGGCGCGTCCTACCACTTCAGGGAGGGCACCGGCGGTGACGAGTTGAAACAACCAAAACCGGTTTCGGTTTTCGCGCGAGTCGCCAAGCGCGCGCGTTTGGAGAAAACGCCCCCCCGCGCGTTTGAACCGCCGAACGGTTTGCGCGTTGCTGTTTCGGCGATCCCCGAAAACGAGACACCCCGGTTTTCCCTGGACGCACGGAACGCGCGTCCCTCGGATTCTTCTGATATCTCCCAGTGGGACCTGACCCCCCGGAGCGAGGGCCGGGGCACGGAGGAGGACCCGATGCTCGCCGCGTGCGCCGCCGCCGCCGCCGCCGCGGGCGACGGCTGCGAACCGTACGGAGACGGTGACGACACCCTGCGCAGTCTTTCCGTGGAGGAGTGGTTCGACCGGGATTTGTCCACCGGAATGGACGGCGAGTCGAACGGGGGGAACGAGCTGCTTGGAACCCTGAACGACGATGACGTGTTGGGAACGCTACGGGATGACGAGTTGCGTTACGACGCCTGCAACAAAGAAACGGATGGCTTTTTGATGGGCGACGGCGACGGCGACGACGACGGCGACGGCGACGACGACGGCGACGAAAGGAAACCGACGACCGAGCAGAATCACAAAGGAAACCGCCAACTCGACGAGCTCGAGAACCTCGTCGCCACTGTGGGTCTGAGGAAAGCCCTGGAGTGTCTGCGGGGCGCGATCGGGCCACGGGAAAGGGCTGGGCTCGAGTCGATGCTCAGCGCGTGACGGGGAGGGACGGGATTTGATTTTTTTGAGCGCCGAAACTAGCACCCACCGGTGTACATACTTGTAGCATCGGCCGGCTGCACATACTTGTACGAGTAGACGACCGAGCACCGATAAGGTAAGGCTTGTAAATACGATTCTTTGATTTCATGTAACAGGTCAGAGTAGTGTCCCTCTAGACTACTCTAGACTACTGTATTTACCAGAGTCGGTTAAAAAGTAAATCCAAAAACCTCTCTTCTACGCGTTTAGCGGCGGATGCACCAGCGCGACTTCTTCGGCGTACGCTTCGCTTATTTCCGACACCGTTTGCTCGCCGCCTTCTTTTTTTGTTTCCGGCGGCGCGCAGCTTCTCGAGCACGTGTACACCGCGATGCTCCCGAAATCAACCGCGCTTGCGAGTTCGCAATCCACGTCTAGGTGATTAATAAGTTGCGGGAGAATCTGAAACTCGAATCGTCGCTTTGCGCCGCACCGCGCGCAGTTTGGTACGTTTTTCACGTCCCGGTGGTTGGGCGCTTTCGTGACACTGGGCCACAGCGGCTCCGCGCCGTCCTCGAAGCAGTACCGCACAACCTGGGTTTGGTCCGACCTACGTAACCGAAGGTGGAACCGTGACAGCTGGACCATGTCCTTGTCCTGCATCTTCTCCAGTTCCCGCAGTTCCCGCGCGCTGACGTCGGCGCCCAACCCGCGAAGCGCGGCGGGAACCTTTTCGTTTTGCGTCTCGGCTGGGGTCTTTTGTGTTTCGGTCTTTGTATCCCCAGTATCCCCGACAGCAGCATCCTGACTCGTATTCTGTGTATCCCCAGCAGTACAATCCTGACTCGTATTCTTGGTATCCCCAGCAGTAGCATCCTGACTCTTCTCGGTATCCCCAGCATCACCGGCAGCAGTGTCCCCAATCTTCCCATCCCCGCTCGTTTCACCCTCGCTGTCCCCATCGTCGTCGTCGAACGTCTCCGGCTCCACGACGAGCTCGCGCTCGGGAAACGTTTTCGGTTTTTTTCCGTGTCGCTCGCTAGCTTCTTTTTTTTCGGCGTCGCGGAAAACGCGCTCCGCCCACCGGTCGTTCCGCTTGTCATAATCCGCCTGTTGTTTGTCGCTCAGCTCCTGTGCTACACCGCCTAGTTCACAAGGCTCGTCAGGGTAGAACTCGTTCGCACGACGCAGCTGCGACCGGAACACGCGCACCGCGCCCGGGCGGTGTAAGTCTCCGCCGTGCGGCGACACAAACACGAACACGGCGCGGTGAAACGCGTTCTCTTCGTTTTCGTTCGCGTCATCATCGTCGCCATCCACCGGGGCGTATATCTGCATCAGGAAGTCCATTTGCTCTCTGGTGTACAAACACTTCAGTTGTTTTCCGGTGGGTATGTCCACCGGGTCGAGCCACGCCGGGGCGCCGCCAACTTTGCTTGGGAAGTGCTGTCGTCGCATCAGCTGTTTCGTCTTGTTTCTTTCTGCCAACGAAGCGGCCTCGGGTGCTACGAATCCGATGTTCCACTCCAAATCCCCCCCAAGGGATTCGTCATCCGAGGAAAACGCGTTTTCCTCGCCGCTGTTGTGCTCGTCTTCGTCATCTTCTTCAGCGTCGGCTACAAGCGTCTCGGTGGCGTCACCGGCGTCCGTCGCGTCCGCGAAGTGAGAAGCGATGAGTCGTTCGGAATCCGCCGCCGCCGTGGTTTCATCACGAACCGCGACGGCATCATCCGGCACCACAGTGGTGGCCTCGGCGGACATCGCGATCGCCTTCCGAGGCGCGTGGAAACCTACCTCGCTGGCCACAACACCGACCGGGGGCGGGAACAGGTGAGCCAAGAAACAAAAGGCCACCCGCGTACGCTTCGCAGGGAAGGCGCGGTACCAAGTGATGAGAATGCCAATTCGGCGGCCGGGCTGATTTCAGCAGTGGTTCATCCGAAAGGTGAGCGTTTTTTTTTCCATTTTTCACAAGCATCTACCTACCCCAACCCTTATATACAGCGCAGCACGTCATGATCCAGCGTGGCCGTGTCTTTCCTTCCTTGACTCGGTGCCGTACCAGTAACCAGTACCCAGTAACGGCGTAACCAGTAACGGCGTAACCAGTACCCACGCCGCGCGCAATCATTCTAATTTTAAAATTTTAATCGTGGCTCAAAAAGCTCCCCGCACCGCCCAGCTGCCTCGCCTTCATCTGCGCCGCGGCGGCTTGCGAGTTTTCGTAGTCGTACCGGGACCGCTGTGCGTCGAAACCCCCCGCCCCGACTTTCGCACACCCGACGTCGAACTTGGAGTTTTTGTGTTTCATCAGTCTGGGGGATTCGTGGAAAGTTTCGTGATGCGCGCCGTGACGATGCGGTTGGTCCGTTTCCGTCGCGAAGGGCGAGTACGAAACGTGGTCGCCGTGACCTGTGAATTTTTTTGGTTTTGGAAGGAGAAGAGTTGAGACGAAAAAGTGATGCGGGGACGGAAACGGCGAATGATGGGGGGGGGTGAGCGTGGGGTGGGGTGTGTGATGGGGATATCGCGCGGTAAGCGCTCGGTGGATGTGTCGTTCCCGGGTTTCTTTATCGGTTGTGGGGGTAGTCGTATTCTGTGCTCTCGATGCGACCCCCGCGTCCCCACTGGGGTCCGGGACGAAGCGCGCGAAAACAAAATGACGCAAAAGAAAAGCGCGACGACGTACCCGCGACGCGAGCGCGTCCTCCGTGTGTGATGGCGCCTTGCACCGGCTGCGCGTTCTGGCTGCCATAAATCGTGTCCTGCACGCTGCTGTGCTCGATGTTGAACAAGGCTCGCCCCGTTCGCGCGGGTGGGCTGGGGTTGGGGTGGGTGAGTGGGGTCAGATGCGTCGACTTCGGGCGCGTTCGTTGACTTTTCCAAGCGCCGCGCGGATGGGAGATGCCTTCCCCGAGACCTCACGCGTTCGTTCCCGCGAAACTGCGGAGATATCGACCGCACACGCGCGTGTAACACTACTTACTCTTCGCCGAAGCTGGCGACGCTCATGGTGGGAGAACGGGTTGGAAGACGCGCGCGTCGTTGTGGAAGCGCGTGGGAATGGCAACAGCGAACAGATAAACAGACACTTTTCTTTTTGGGTTCCAAGTGTGCCGCCGCAGGGAACTTGAAACATCGTTGAAGGAAAAAAAAACCCGCCGTCGGTCGCCACAGCGCTTCCGCGAGGCGCGGATCGAGCCGCGGTTCGATCGGCATGTACGCCTCACCTTCGCGTGCGGATGGCGGTGCCGCGTTCGCAACGGGCGGGGCGCAGGCTGAGGGCGACGGAGGGGGCACGGGTACGTGCTACAGTTGAAAAAAAGCGCGCGCGAAAACATCGTTCGCCATCCACCCACGATCTCTGACGCCGCCTTCCCCTTCCCACCCTCACCCCCACCTCTCGCAGCCGCGGAGCACATGCAGGAAGCCGCCCGTATGATTTCCAACCTGCAAACGGAAACCGTCGGCGTGGATCTCGCGACGTTACTCCGAGAAAGCCCGAGGGAGGCGTACGCGTTCCAACAAATCGGGGTAGGTCGCGCTCTTTGTTTTTTGGTTTTTGGTTTTTCCCGAGCGCGGGTCCGACGTTCGCCGACCACCCTTGACCGCACTCGTGCGCACTCCAAGTTTCTTCAGACTCGGTGTGAAACCACCAAGGGTGGTACAGTGCTGCGTGCGTCCTGTCCCACGGCCCCGAGACCCCGCGAAGCCCTTCCGGAGCACTAACCCCATCCCTCGGTTGTTTTTTATGCATCAAAAAATTCTTCATTCCATCGTTACAAAAAACATCACAGTGGCCCGCGGAGATCGCGTCCATGACCACGCACGCGCTCCCGGCGTCGGTTTTGGAGAGGTACTCCCAGCGCCAAAGCGTGTGTTTCTGCGGCGTGCTTCCCGAAATAGGCCGAGCCTGGGCCACCGTGGATAACGTTTTGTTTCTGTGGCGGTTCGACGTTTTAGACGACGTCCCCGTGGAGTACGCCGGGGAGACGCAAGCCATCGTGGGCGTGGCGCTCGCGGTTCCGAAACGCGGGGTGTTTCTGCCCACCATAGAGCGGCTGGTCGTGGTGGCGACGACCACGGAGATCGTGCTTCTGGGCGCGGCGTTCGCCACGGAGGGCGGTTCCGTGGATGGAAACCCTGGCGATGGAAACGCGGGACGCGACGAGCGCGACCCGTACGCATCTCAACGCGAGTTTTCAACTCTAAGAGTTCCCTTTTCGGAGAAGCAAATGACCCTGCACGCGCTTGATTACGCCTGCACCACGGACGACGTGGTGGTGAAGGATTTCGCGTGCACCTCAACCGGCCGAATCTTCTTCGCGGGGGACGACGAAGCGCTTTATGAAGTGGAGTACTCGCAAAACGACACGTGGCGGCAGCGGCGGTGCCGGAAGACGTGCCACCACAGTGCGGTGCCGAAACTGTTACCCAGCATTCTGCGTTTGCGCGCTCCTGATGCGTTGCGGCAAGTGTTGGTGGACGAACAAAGAAACGCCCTGTACACGCGATCGGAAAACGGCGTCGTCGCGGTGTACGACTTGGGTGTTGACGGAAGTGAGAATCCGAGGCGAGTCGCGGAGGTGAGGGACATCGCGAACGCGGCGCAAATGCAAAGGGGGGGGGGGTTGTTTTTCGACAACCC